>Ga0111539_10000191_pt1 | contig 71382 bp, 56 predicted proteins | sample RhiMethybrSRZTD1_FD_79667 | JGI IMG/M metagenome (GOLD analysis project Ga0111539, IMG submission 79667) | Populus rhizosphere microbial communities from Tennessee, USA - Rhizosphere MetaG P. TD hybrid SRZTD1 (version 2) (version 2) | ecosystem: Host-associated > Plants > Roots > Rhizosphere >...
CCGGCTGCGTGAAGAGACGGGATGCAATGTCCTCGCGGTACGACGGCCCGGCGGCGCCGCGGCGCCGCCCGACCTCGCCGTGCCGCTCGCGGCCGGCGTCGAGCTGATCCTGATCGGCGATCGAGACGACGAGCGGCGGTATTTTGAGAGGTATCCGGTACAGACTTCGCGGGGTTGAGGTTCCGGGGTTCCGGGGTTCCGAGGTGCCGGAGTTCGGTTCCGGGGATCTCGGGTTTCGTGTCAGTGCCGGGTCATGGCACCGGGACTCAGAACCGAACCGCGGAACTTCGGAACTCCGGAACTCCGGAACCTGCTACTTCGCCAACTCAGTCACCGCGGTGATGAGCATCTGCACCTTCGCCTGATCGCTCGAGCTCGAGGCGTCGGTCTTGAGCCCCGTAGCGATCGTCGTGAGCGCGGTCCGGCGCTGGGCGCCTGATTGCTTCTCGGCGGCGGCCAGCTCGCTTCGCACGGCGGTGAGGCGCGCTGCCGACAGTCCCTTCGACCGCTCGAGCTGATCGACGAAGGCGCGCGCCTTCGCGAAGCTCGGCGGCCACACGATCCTCCGCTGTTCCTGCGCGTTGAGATAGTCGAACTGGACCGTCTTGGCGGCGTCGATCTCGTTTTGAGAGATGAGGCCGCTCGGCAGCAGCTCGAAAATGTCGAGGCCGCGCATGATCTCGGAGCTCACGAGGACGCCGTTGTACCAGTAGACCGACCAGGATCCGCCGCCGACCAGCCGTTCGGTGCTGAGCGGGCCGCGATCGTGGAACGCGATCTCCTTCGGGTTCGACGGGTCCGTCCAGTCGAACACGGAGATCCCTCCCTGGTACCAGCCTTGAACCATCACCTCGCGCCCCGGAATGGGAATGAGCGACCCGTTGTGCGCGACGCAGTTCTCCATGGCTGTCTGGGGCGCCGGCATTTTGTAGTAGCTCTTGAACACCATCTTGCCGTTCTCAATGGCGAAGATCGCGTCGGCGCCCCATTCCATCTTGTCCGTGTCGCGGCACCGCGGCGCCGATCCGCCGCCCCACTCATCGGTGAACAGCACTTTCTTGCCGTCGTTGCTGAAGGTCGCCGAATGCCAGAACGACATGTTCGGGTCGCCGACGAAATCGATGCGGAACGGGTTCGCGGCTTCCTTGATGTCGAGGAGCAGGCCGTAGCCGCCGCAGGCCCCGCCAGCGAGCCCGATGTCGGGGTACACGGTGATGTCGTGACACTGATTCGGGCCGCGCGGGGGGCCCGCGTTGCCCCGGCCGCCGCGCCCGCCGCCCGCCGCTCCGCCTGGGGCCGCGCCACCCGCGGCGCCGCCAGCGACCGCGCCGCCGGCCACCGCACCGCCGGCCGCCGCACCGCCGGCCGCCGCACCGCCCGCAGCGGCACCGCCAGCAGCAGCACCGGCACCGGCCGCGCCCGCTGCGCCACCGGCCGCACCCGCCGCGCTGCCGCCGGCCGCGCCGGCCGCACCACCCCGTCCACTCACCGCATCACGCTCGGCATTGCGCGGCGCCGGCGCGAGGTTCTGGAAGATGCGCGGGTGGCTGACGATCGAGGCGGTCGCAGGCGCCGCGAGCGGCACCTTGATGACTTCGATACGGAACCGTGCCGTATTGGGGTCGTCGATGTCCCCGTCGGCGCACCCGGGCAGCTCCTCGGCCGAGCGCACGCCGGACGAGCCGGACACGTAGATGTAGACGTTGTCCCGGTCACCGGGCTGGGTCACCACCGTGTGCGTGTGCGACCCGCGGCACGTCTGCACGCTCGTGAGGAGTTTCGGATGAGCGACGTCGCCGATGTCGAAGATGCGGATCCCGCGGACGCGATCCTTGCTGATCGGATCGGGCACGCCACCGAAGCCGCAGTCGGAGCGGCTGTTGGTCGCTTCGGCCGACATGAAGAGCAGGTTCCGGAAGACCGACACGTCGTTCTGTGACGCCGGACAGAGATAGCTCTGCGCGAGCACGGGCTTGGCCGGATTCGTGATGTCGTAGAGCTCAAAGCCGTTGTAGTTGCCCTGAATCACGTACTTGCCGCTGAAGGCCAGATCCGAATGCGTTGCCCCGAGTACTTTCTCGGTCGGCGGCGTCGTCGAGATCCGGCGGAGATTCCACGCCGCCTCACCCGCGTCCCAGTACCCGGCCTTGAGACCTACGCGCGGATCGGGTGTGGGTGCCGTCATCGACACGATCGGCGGCGGCGCCGGCGGCATGACGGCCGGCGGCGGTGGTGGTGGCGGCGGCGGCGTTCCTCGCCCTCGTCCCGCGGCGGCGCCAGGGGCGGCCGCTCCGGGTGCCGCGGCGGGCGCACCCGGCGGCGCGGCGGCCGGCGGCGTCGCGGCGGGCGTCACTGCCGGCGGCGTCGCAGGTGCCTGCGGTGGGGTGGCCGGTTGCGGCGCTGGTGCTGGAGCCGGCGCCACGGCAGGCGGCGACTGCGCCGGTGGCGCAGCCGGCGCCGCTTTCGGTCCGCACGCCGCCGCGACGAGCAGCCCGGCGGCGAGCGACGAGACGACGCCCTGACGAACGCGGCGGCGGGCGCGGGCGCGCCGGGATTGAAGCAGCGGTGTGACTCTCATCTTGAGATCCTCTCGGTGCACGCTATCTGGCGAGGTCCGTCACTGACGTGATGAGCATCTGGATTTTCGCCTGATCGCTCGAGCCAGTGGCGTCCTTTTTCAACTGCGTCGCAAGCTGAGTCAGCGCGGTGCGGCGCTGCTGGCCTGATTGCTTCTCGGCGGCGGCCAATTCGTTGCGGACCGCCGTGATGCGCGCCGCGGCAAGCCCTTTCGACCGTTCGAGCTGATCGACGAAGGCGCGCGCCATCGCGAAGCTCGGCGGCCACACGAACTTCCGCTGTTGCTGCGCGTTCAGATAGTCGATCTGCACGGTCTTCGCCGCGTCGATCTCGTTCTGCGAGATGAGCGGGCTCGGCACCAGCTCGAAGATGTCGAGGCCGCGCGCGATCTCGGAGCTCACGATGACGCCGTTGTACCAGTACACGGACCACGATCCGCCGGTGATCAATCGCTCGGCGTTGAGCGGTCCGCGGTCGTGATAGGCGATCTCCGTCGCGTTGGCGGGATCCGTCCAGTCGAACACCGAAATGCCGCCCTGGTACCACGCCTGGACCATCACTTCACGTCCGGGGATCGGAATCATGGAGCCGTTGTGCGCGACGCAGTTTTCCGACGTCGTCTGCGCCGCGGGCATCTTGTAATAGCCCTTGAACGTCATCTTTCCCTGGTCGATCGTGAAGATGGCGTCGGCGCCCCATTCGAGCTTGTCCGTGTCGCGGCAGCGCGGACCGGTCCCGCCGCCCCACTCGTCGGAGAACAGCACCTTCTTCCCGTCGTTGCTGAACGTGGCCGAGTGCCAGAACGCCATGTTCGCGTCGGCCGCGGCGTCCATTCGAATCGGATGCGCGGCTTCGCGGATGTCGAGGAGCAGGCCGTAGCCGCCGCACGCGCCGCCGGCCAGACCGACGTCCGGGTACACGGTGATGTCGTGGCATTGTGACGGACCGGTCGGCGCGCCGCCTCCGCGTCCGCCGCGGCCGGCACCCGGCGCGCCGGCGGCAGCGGCGCCGCCGGCAACGGCACCGCCTGCCGCTGCGGCCCCCCCAGCGCCCGCCGCGCCTGCGGCTCCGGCACCACCAGCCGCGCCTGCGGCGCCTGCCCCGGCCGCACCCGCCGCACCAGCCGCGCCAGCGGCACCAGCAGGCGCGCCGCCGCGGCCCGCTGGCGCGGCATCGCGCTCGGGATTACGCGGCGCCGGTCCCAGTCCGCCAAAGATGCGCGGCGATGTCACAATCGCCGCCTTGGCCGGCGCCGCGAGTGGCACCTTGATCACTTCGATCCGGAACAGCGCGGTGTTCGGATCCTCGATCCCGCCAGACGCGCAGCCGGGCAGCTCGTCCGCATTCCGGACGCCCGCCGAACCCGACACGTAGATGTAGATGTTCTCCTTGTCGCTCGAATCGGTCACGACCGTGTGCGTATGCGATCCGCGGCACGTCTGCACGTTCGTGAGGTACCGCGGCTTCGACATGTCCGTGATATCGAAGATACGAATGCCGCGGACGCGATCCTTGCTGACCGGATCAGGCACACCCTGCATACCGCAGTCGCTCCGGCCGTTCTGAGCTTCGGCCGAGACGAACAACAGGTTCTTGTAGACCGAGACGTCGTTCTGTGAGGCCGGGCAGACGTACGACAGCACGGACACGGGCTTCGCCGGGTTCGAAATGTCGAACACTTCGAAGCCGTTGAAATTTCCCTGGATCACATACTTGCCCGTCAGCGCGAGGTCAGAATTCCACGCTCGTTCGAACTTCGGGTTGGACGGCGTGCTCGAAATCCGTCGCAGATTCCACGACGCCTCGGCCGCGTCCCAATAGCCTGCCTTCAGACCTACTCGCGGATCGGGCATCGGTTTCGTCGCCGAGACGATCGGCGCCGGGGCCGGCGCGATGACCGACGGCGGCACGGGCGGCGGCGGAGGCGGCGTCCCGCGGCCACCTCGTCCTGCACCCGCAGCCCCGCCAGCGGCAGCCGGGGCCGCCGGGGCACCGGCGGGCGCAGCCGGCGGCGGTGTGGTCGTGACGGCAGGTGGCGTGGCCGGCGCGGCCGGAGGCGGCGCCGGTGTGGCTGGAGGCGGCGTCACGGCCGGCGCTGGAGCCGGCTTCGCCGGCGTTTGCGGCGGAGTGGACGGCGCGGCCTTCGGACCACAGGCCGCCGCGACCAGCATTCCCATGGCCACCGACGACACGAGCCCCGCGCGCAACCGGCGCCAGGCGCTCGCGCGCCGCGGTTCAACCAACGGCGTGAGTCTCATGATTGGAATCCCCCTCCAGCAAGCATCTTGGTCATGCGGTCGATCTCCGTCGATTGATCCGCAAACACGTCCGATGCGAATCGGTAGATCTCGTCATCCTGGGCTGCGCCGTACGACGCCAGGAGCTCTTCCACCATCGTGATGGCGCCTTGATGGTGCTTGATCATTCCCAGCAGAAACAGCCGGTCGAACTCAGGGCCGCGAGCCTTGTCGAGCTGCGCCATTTCTTCGTCGGTGAGCATGCCAGGCATGAGCATGTCGTGCACCGTGCCGTTGGGCATCTTCATCTTGTGGTGGGTCGCGGTCGCCTCCGGTACTTCCTGACCGCGATCGTTCAGCCACGTCTGCATGAACTTGATCTCATCGCGCTGCGCGACGGCGATTCGCTCGCAGAGGATGCGGACGTCGTTCCGGGCGCCGTGCGACGCGGCCCATCCGGCCATCACGACGGCCTGGGCGTGGTGCGGGATCATGCCGGACATGAAGTTCACGTCAGCGATGCTGAACGGCTGCCGGATGCCGGGGACGCGGAAAATCCCCTTGGCATCGGCCATCGGGCCGCCGGTCGAGGTGGAAGGGCTGGGCGCGGGCTGGCCGCCCACGCGGGCCGGCTCCGGCGTCCCCGTCTTACAGGCGCCGGTGGCCAGGGCAGCGGCAAGACCCGCCGCCATCAATCGCGGAACTGCATGCCTCATTCAATTGCTTCCTTTGGGGACCAGCCACGGCAAGGCGGCCGTTATCGAGCGACCCCGTTCGTATTCGGGCATGGTATGGCAATTTGCCGTGGCTGGGAAGCCGGATGGGACCAGGAGATGCCACATGTGGTCCACGACGCGTCGTGGGTTTCGCATCGAACGTCGGCACCACCCATGGTGGTTCCTCACCCACGCCCGCCGCGCCTTTGGTACGCCCCTCGCTTGAGTGTCTGGACGGAGGTAATCGAAGATGCAGTGGAGACACGTCAATCGGGCACTGTGCACGGCGCTGGCCGTGAGTCTGGCTTCGGCGGCGCAGGCGCAGACCCCCCCGGAGCCCCGGTGGAGCGCCGATATCGGGATCGGATGGGACAAGAGCATCAGCGGCAACATCAACTCGAGCGCGATCGGCACGCTCAACGGCCAAACGGTCGTCATCCTGAAGAATAAGTACGAGGACGTCTACGGCACCGGCTTGCATCTCCGGTTCGGCGGCGGCTACATGTTCAGGGAGAACGAGGAAGTGCGCCTGACGTTCACCTTCCAGTCGCTCGACGCCGATCTCGTGCGGATGGGCGACCTCGGCATCTCGAACCTCTACGCGCAGTATGCCGACTATCAGAGTCTCGGGCTGGATTTCGGATACCGGCAGTACCTTCCGATCAAGAACACGATTCGCGGATACGGCGAGGCCAGCATCGGCATCGCGTTTGTCGACGAGACGCAGGTCAAGCTCGCGGCCCCGACCGCCAATTTCTCCGGCGTGGCCACGGACTTTTACGACAGGACGGCCGCCTTCACGCTGGGAGGCAACGTCGGGGTGGTCTACGGCGTCAAGCCGAAGGTCGATGTCTTCGCCCAGCTCGGGCTACGCTACGTCACGGGCATGTCGGACGTGGATTCGCTCAACTCGACGGATCTCGAGGAGATCAATAACAAGAGCGCGCGCTGGGCGATGCCGTTTTCCGCGGGCGTCCGGTTCCGCTTTTGACCAGTTCGGGTGTCGTTTTTCGCGGGCTGTGAAAACGACACCCGATGTCTTACACTCGCCCGCATGAGCACGTTCCCAGTTCGCTCAACGCTCCTTGCGCTTGCCCTGGCCGCCGCGCCGTTCGCACTCCAGGTGGCCGACGCTCAGCAGCCGGCGCCGCTGCGCATCTTTCTGCGCGGCGGACCGAAGACGCATGGGCCGGCGACCAACGGCCAGCACGACGGGCCGACGTGGGTGAAGGAATGGCAGCCGCTGCTCGAATCGCGCGGCGCCAAGGTCGAAGCGGCGCTGACGTTCCCCACCGCGGAGCAGCTCGAGCGGACGGACGTGCTGGTGATGTTCTGCGCCAACGGCGGCTACATCGAAGGAGAGCAGCGTGCCTACTTCGAGAAGTTCCTCAGGCGCGGCGGCGGCATCGTCGCCCTGCACGACGCGGTCCTCGCCCGCGAGCCGCACTGGTTCAAGACGATCATCGGCGGCGCGTGGGAGAACGGCGTCGCGCGCTATTTCGAAGGCGACAACACGTACTACTACGTGAACACCGAACACCCGATCACGAGGGGCGCCGCCAACTTCACGATCGACGACGAAGTCTATTGGGCGCTGCACTTGATGCCCAACGTGCAGGTCCTCGCCTCGACGATGCAGCCGGTGCGCCCGCCGAAGCCTGGCGCGCCGCCGCCAGAACCGGCGATCGGCAAGCTCATTCCGCAGATCTGGGTGTACGAGAACCAGCTGCCCGACGGCAAGCCGTACCGCGCGTTCGTGTCCCTCCTCGGGCACTACTTCTCGACGTTCTCCTCCCCGAACGCGCGCGCGGTGTTCCTCCGCGGCATCGCCTGGGCCGGCCAGCGGGACGCCGACTCGCTCACGACCAAGGAAGAGATAGACGCCGCACAAAGCTTCACCATGAAGAAGTAGGGGTAGAGCGCGTTTGAGAGCCCAGAAGGAGGGGCGGGCTTCAGCCCGCCTTCGCTGGGCCGGCTAAAGCCGGCCCCTCCGGGGGCTTCACCTCTTCATGGTGAAGCTTTTCATCCCGAAGCTTTTCCAAACCAGCCTCGAGCACCGCGAGAATCCGGTCGACGTCGTACACGCAGCCGCCCCACGGGCCGCCGCCGACGCGTTGCAGCGCGGCCCAGAGCCGCGTGTCGTCCGGAAGCCCGCGATGTGAAGCGAGCGCCGGGTGCGGCGGGCGCAAGGCCAGGAGCGCGCGCGCGGCCGTGGCATCGAGCGGCCGCCCGTCCACTTCGACGAGGTCGACGCGGCCGCTGAGTTGCGCTCGATCCACGACGATCTCGACGATGTCGCCGTCCATGAGCTTGCCGATCGGTCCGCCGGCCAGCGCTTCCGGCCCGACGTGGCCGAGACACGCGCCCGTGGACACGCCGGAGAAGCGCGCGTCGGTGACGATCGCGACCGTCTTGCCCCAGGGCAGATACTTCAGCGCCGACGTCAGCTGATAGGTCTCTTCCATCCCGGTGCCGAGCGGGCCGGCGCCGATGAGGACGACCACGTCGTTCGGCTTGATCGGCGGCTCGGTCAAACCTTTGATGGCGCGGATGGCGTCGTGCTCGCTGACAAAGACACGCGCCGGCCCGCGGTGCCGGTACACGTCGTCGGCGCCGACGACCGCGGGATCGATCGCGGTGGCTTTCACGACCGCGCCTTCCGGCGCGATGGTGCCGACGGGGAAGACCACGGTGCTGGAGAGACCCGCGGCCCTGGCGGCGTCCGCGCTCATGATCACCGTGTCGGGATCGACGCCGTCCGAGTCGCGCAGCCGCGCGCGCGCGGCCTGCCGGCGCGGGCTGGCTTCCCACCAGTCGAGCACGGTGGAGAGCGTCTCGCCGGTGACCGTGCGCACGTCGAGATTGAGCAGGCCCATCGCCCGCAGGTGCAGCATCACCTCGGGGACGCCGCCGGCGAGAAAGACGCGCACCGTCGGGTGGTTGCGCGGACCGTTGGGGAGCGCGTCCACGAGCCGCGGCGTCGCGCGGTTGACGCGCGTCCAGTCGTCGAGGGTCGGCCGCGCGAGGCCGGCCGCGTGCGCGATGGCCGGAATGTGCAGCAGCAGATTCGTCGAGCCGCCGCACGCGGCGTGGACGAGCATCGCGTTGTCCACCGCGGCCGGCGTCAGGATCGATGAAATGGGTGTCTTGGCCGCGGCCAGGCGCATGAGCGCGCGCGCCGAGCGGCGCGCCATGTCGAGCCAGGCCGCTTCGCCCGAGGGCGCCAGCGCGCTGTGCGGCAGCGTCAGCCCGAGCGCTTCGGCGACCAGTTGCGACGAGGCGGCGGTGCCGAGAAACTGGCAGCCGCCGCCCGGCGTGCCGCACGCACGGCAACCGGCGGCCGCGGCGTCCTCGAGCGTGATCAGCCCGTGCGCGAACCGCGCGCCGATCGACTGCACCTTGCCGGCATCCTCGGCGCCGGCGGCCGGCAGAGTCACGCCGCCGGGTACCACGATCCCCGGCAAGTCGCGGCAGCCAGCCAGTGCCAACATCATCGCCGGCAGGCCCTTGTCGCACGTCGCCACACCCATGACGCCCGATCGGCGCGGCAGCGATCGAATGAGCCGCCGCATCGTGATCGCGGCGTCGTTCCGGTACGGCAGACTGTCGAACATGCCCGCCGTGCCCTGCGTGCGGCCATCGCACGGATCGCTGCAGTACGCGGCGAACGGCACGCCCCCCTCGCGTTTCAGCGTCTCGGCGGCCGCCTGGACCAGCAGGCCGATCTCCCAGTGTCCGGTGTGATAGCCGAGCGCAATCGGCCGGCCCTCGGCGTCGCGCATGCCGCCGTGGGTACTAATGACGAGAAACTGATCGCGCGCGACGTCGGCGGGCTGCCAGCCCATCCCGACATCCTGCGTCATGCCGAACAGGTTGCCGCTCGGCTCGTGCAGCAGCATCTCCGCGGTGAGCGGCAACTGGCCGGCCGGGCCCGCCGCGCTCGTGCGGGTCGTCGAGAACGATTCGTTCCCGCCGAAAAGATCGTTCAGCGTCGCGTCGGGCCGACTCACGCTACTTCTGCGATGCTCAGGGCCGGATGACAAATGTGAAGACGTGATTGTCGTTTCCGAGATCGAGATCGTACAGCGCGGCGCGGCCATTCGATCGAATCAACGTGCCCCACTGCGCTGGGTTGTTCGAGAGTCCGCGCGCGACGCCCTGCGGCGGTAGGGGGAAGATGCCGGGAGGGACTCCACCTCGGCCCCGGCCGCCGCCGCCTCCGCCGCCGGCCCCGCTCCCATCCAGATGCGAGTAGATCGATTCGAGCTGCTCGTAGTCGTGCTGGTTCGGATGCAGGTTGCTCGGCGGGCCTTCGGGATCAGCGGTGTAGTCCATGCAGGTTCCGAGATTGGGGTTATTGAAATTCTCGTCCTGATGATCGAGACCAAAATCGTGCGCGACCTCCTGGCAGATCACGAGCTGCCGCCACGCGTCCGTGTTGTAGGGCGGGTCGTTGAAGTAGAAGTCGTTCATCCGTGCTGTCGCCTGGACGATGTGCGAGCGGCCGCTCGTCCAGATCTGGGCGATGCCGAGCCAGCCGGTATCGCCGGAGTTGAAGTTGCAGACTTCGATCCGGCCCAGTGTCGGCGGGCAGCTGCTCGGATTTACGTTGCTACTGACGGGCCTTAGGTCCAACACGCTGGAGGCATTCCAGTCTGCGATCGCGATGTCCAGGTAGCTGCCGGAGCTGGAGCCGGGGCTCCAGGCACCGCTCAGGTTATCCCCTACATCCAGTGCGAGCGGATTGGTCGCCCGCGACCAGTGATACTTGCCCCAGGCGTGATGGGCCGTGAGCCCGGTAGGAAAAACGGCAACCGCAACGAGGAGCGTCACCGCGCCAATGAAAAATTGCGTCCGGCGTGCGACAGACATGTCCAGTCCTCCGTCAATCAATCGTGCATGCGTCCGGCCAAGACGACAGGTAGCGAAGAGAGTTCGACAAGGGTAGCAGAGACCGGGCGGCCATTGGGCGACAGAAACCCGGCTCATTCGGGCCGGCCGAAAAACCGCAAGGCAGGTCAAGCGGCGCCCGCGGAGCGCGCGATACAGTCGATCCCATGAAGCCGGTCACCCGCACGTTCTACGCGGACGCCGTGCAGCGGGTCATCGAGCGCATCGTCACGCACCTTGACGACGCGCTGGATCTCGCGACGCTCGCCGGCGAAGCGTGTCTCTCGCCGTTTCACTTTCATCGCGTGTTCCGCGGGATGGTCGGCGAGACGCCGCTCGAGCTCATTCGCCGCGTGCGCATGGAACGCGCGGCCTGGCGGCTCGTTCACGACGGCGGCGCGATCACCGGGATCGCGTTCGACGCCGGCTACGACACGCACGAAGCGTTCACGCGCGCGTTTCGCGAGTGCTACAGCACGTCGCCGACCGGCTTCCGGCACCGCAAACACCCGCGGATCGAGCTCGCGGCGAGCTGCGGGGTGCACTTCGACGCCGGCGGCGCCGTGCCGGCGTTCGTTCCGCGTGATTCAGGAGGCCGATCGATGGATGTCGAAATCACGAACATTCCCAACCTGCGCGTGGCCGCGGTGCGGCACGTCGGACCCTACAACCAGATCCCCGTGGCGTTCGAGCGCCTGGGCGCGATTGCCGGCCCGGCGGGTCTGTTCCGTCAGCCGGGCGCCGAAGGCATCGCGATCTACTACGACGATCCCGAATCGACGGCACAGGATCGGTTGCGATCGGACGCTGGCGTCGTCGTGCCGGACGGAGTGCCGCTGCCGCCGGGCTTGACCGAACAGCGGATTCCGGCCGGCCGCTACGCGCGCACGCGGCACGTCGGTCCGTACGAACAACTTGGCGACGCGTGGGCGCGCTTCATGGGCGAGTGGCTGCCGAACAGCGGCCATCGCCTCGGGCCGGGCACGAGCTACGAGATCTACCGGAACGACGCGCGCACCACGCCGAAGGCGCAGCTCATAACGGACATGTACATCTCGATCGCGTAAATATGACCTGGCGCGTTGTCGCCGACCGGCGCGTCCGGGTGACAGAAGACCCTCGGGCGCTCGATGCGCGCACGGGAGATCCTGCCAGTCATCACGACGCGATCGGTATGACACTTGCTGCGGTGTTTGACTTCGGTCCCCTCTAATCCGGAGGTCCTCATGAGGATCTGTCATCGGCTTTCAACCGCTGGCCTGGTTGCGGTCGGAGCGCTTCTCGTGGCGCGTCCTGCTGCCGCATCGACCATTCCCGTTGGCATCGGTGCGTTCGGCGCCGGCTCGACGCTCACCACGTTCGCCAGCCAGACCAACGGCGGAGAAGTCAACGGCGCGACCGTTGACGGCATCCTGTTTCAGTACAGCCTGGGCAACGGGTTGCTGGCCTTCGACGGCGGGCCGGGCGTGACGAACAACATCAGCCCGCTGAACATTGTCTCGGACCCTGGCGGCAACAGCGGGATCCTGACGCTGACGTTGCCGTCGCTGGTGGACACATTCGGCTACGGCTTCGCCCTGCTGAGCACGGCGGTCATCCCGACCGCAACGACGATCTCGCTCTTCAACGGCGCAACGCCCGTCGGCTCGTTGTCGTACGCCGGGGCGCCCGATCCGAACTTCAGCGGCGGGTTCGCCGGGATTCAGAGCACGTTGCTGTTCGACCACGTGCAGTTGACGTTCAACAGTGCCGCCGCCCCGGCGTTCGCGCTCGACAACGTCCGGACGTTCAACTCGACGGTAACGGCGATGCCGGAGCCGGGAACGATGTTCCTGGTGGCGACCGGAATCGGCGTGCTCTTCCGGCGTCGCCGGCGCGGCTGACGGTCGAGCTGGCTCGTACGCCGCGGTCGGTCGGGGACGCGGCGGCTCGGGTGTGGAGCCGCCGCAGGCCGCCGGAACCCTGGTGTCAGTGCACTAGCATGTGCTAGTGTATTGACACCATGCGCCGAGCCGCCCCACGCACACGTCCGACCTCGCTCACCACCGACCTGGGCCGCCGTGAGCGCCAGATCGTGGATGTCGTCTACCGGCTGGGCCGCGCGTCGGTCGCCGACGTGCGCGCCGAGCTCGACGATCCCCCGTCGTACTCGGCTGTGCGCGGCATGCTCAATCTGCTGGAGGAAAAAGGCCATCTCCGCCACGTGGCCGACGGCCTCCGCTACGTCTACCTGCCGGTCGTCGCCCCCGCCGACGCACGCCGATCGGCCATGGCGCACGTCGTCCGGACGTTCTTCGGCGGATCGACCGCCGACGCCGCCTCGGCGCTGCTCGACCTGCCCGACCGTCGCATGTCGCGTGAGGAACTGGCGCAGCTCTCCCGCCTGGTCAAGGACGCGTTGAAAGAAGGGAGCGAGTGATGTTCTCCCCGGTCATCGATCTGCTCGTCCGGGCCGCGATGCTGCTGATCGCGGCGTGGCTGACGGCGGCCGCGGCGCGGCGCCGGTCGGCGTCGCTCGGGGCGCTGATCTGGACGAGCGCGCTTGGCGGCCTTCTGCTTCTGCCCGTGTTTTCCCGAGTCCTGCCGTCGTGGCCGGTGGAAGTCTGGCGCGTTGAGAGGCTCGACACCGGCGCTCGGTCGGAATTGACGACGGTGGCGTCACCGCGGCTGCCGGCGCGTGAAACGGAATTCGAGCGCACAGAAACCATCGCCACCCCGAAATCGGTCGAACACACAACCTCATCGTTCACGCCGCCGGCACCGACGCCGGCCGTGGTCGCGACGTGGATGTCGTGGAGCGCGGCCGGACTCTGGTTGTGGGTCCTCGTCACCTGCACCCTGCTCGCCCGCCTCGCGTCGGGCTACGCGCGTCTTGCGAACGTCCTCCGGCGATCGGACCACGCCGTCGATCTGGATCCCGCCTGGCCTGTGCTCGTCGCCAACGTGCGATTGCGCCTCGGCATCCGCCGACCGGTGGCCGTTCTCGCGACCGGCGATGTCAGCGTGCCGTCGGTGGCCGGCGTTTGGAAGCCCGTGCTCGTGTTGCCGCTCGATGCCGACGACTGGACGCCGGAGGTCAGGCGCGCGGTGGTCTTCCACGAGCTGGCGCACGTCGCGCGCTGGGACGCGCTGGCTCAGCTCCTCAGCCAGATCGCGTGCCGGCTGTACTGGTTTCTTCCGCTCGCGTGGATCGGCGCGCGGCGGGCGGCGTCGCTCCGCGAGCGCGCATGTGACGATGCCGTGCTGCGGGCCGGCGTTCGGCCGGCGACCTACGCCGACAGTTTGATCCAGCTGGCGAGCGACGTCGGTGCGTCGTGGCGCGCAGGCGCGCTCGCGATGGCCAGTCCCTCGCGCCTTCACGAACGCATCGTCGCGATTCTCGATCCCGTGGCAAGGCGCGACGCGGTCGGCCGCTGGGCCGCCGCCGTCGTCATCGTGGCGGGCGGCGCCGGGCTGACGGCGCTCACCGCCGTTGAACCGATCGCGAGCGTTCTGCCCGAAACTGTCGCTGCGCCGGCCGGTGTCGATATCGCGTTGAGCGCGGCGCCCATGAGCACGGCGCCGTTGAGCGCGGCACCCGCGATCGCGACAGCACCGATGTCGGACGAACTGGACCGGCGGGCCGCTCGCGCCGAAGTGACCGCGGGCACCGCGGCGATCCCGCAGGACTCGAACCGGCTCTGTGGCCGGGGCCTCGACAACAGTTCTTCGTCGATCCACGAAGACAATGGCCGCCGCCGGTGGACGGTCAAGCTCTCGGGCGCCGGGTGTCAGGTCGATCTGCGCGCCGAGGGCAAGATCGAGTTCAACGCCGACTTCACCGACATCAGCGCGATTCCCGGCGACGGGTTCTTCAGGCTCGACGTGACAGATCAGGGCGTTCGTCGTCAGCTCGACATCGATTCGAAGAACGGCACGCTCTCGCGCACGTGGCGCATAGATGGACGCGAGCGTCCGTACGACGCCGACGCGCGCGCCTGGTTCGCGTCGTTTCTGATCGAGCTCGATCGGCGGACCGGCATCGGCGTCGACATCCGCCTGCCGCTGCTGCTCCGTCAGGGCGGAGTGGACGCGGTGCTGAAGGAAACCGCGCTGATGGCGAGCGACTACGCGCGCGGTCTGTACTACACGAGGCTCGCGCGCACGACGAAACTGACGCCGACCGATGTCACGCGCGTGCTGAATCAGGCCGCGTTGCTCACCAAATCCGATTACTACTCGACGGAGCTGCTGCGCGCGATCGCCGGCCAGGGACTGACCGACTCGTCGGTGCGGGTCGCGGTGGCCGGGCTCATCGGCAGGATGGAGTCCGACTACTACCAGGCCGAATCGGTTGACGTCCTCGCGGGCGCGGGGAAGATCGGCGCCGCCGAGATGACGCTCCTCCTCCAGACCGTGCAGGCGATGGAATCCGATCACTACAAGGTGCAGGCGCTGACGAAGATCCTGACCAGCGGCAATCTCGACGGCACTCAGCAGGAATCGCTGGCGCGCGCGGCGTCCGGTATCAAGAGCGACTACTACGCCGGCGAGTTTCTGAAAGCGATCGCCGGGGCGCGTCCGATGTCCCCGGCGGTTCGGCGGGCGTATCTCGAGGGAGTCGCCGGCATCGAGAGCGATCACTACGCCGCCGACGCATTGACGACGCTGATCCGGCGGGAGACACCGGGCCCGGCGGAGGTCGATGGCATTCTTCAGCGGATCGGGGCGCTCGACTCCGATCACTACCGCGGCGAGGTGATCTCGAGGCTCCTCTCCGTCCAGCCGCTGACCGAACGCGACCTCCTCAACGTCGTGGAGACCGTGCGGAAGATCCGCTCGGACTACAACAAAGCCGCTGCCCTCCGCCTGGTCGCTGAGCACCGGGCCGCGACTCCACGCGTCGCCGACGCCGTGTTGTCGGCCTCGGAGGGCATGTCGCGGCACTACGCGGACGAGGTCCGGCGGGCTGTCAGAAAAGGCTGATCGGCCGGCGGCTCACAGCCCGAGCCGCCCTACGTACCGAACTCGAGCCGCCCTACGTACCGACGTCAATCGATCCAGAATAGGCGGAGGTCCTCCATGACGGTGGTCTCCCTCCGCGTCGCGGCCGCACTGCTCTTCGGCACGATGCTGATGGCGCAGGAGCCCCAGCAGCCGGTCTTCCGGGGCCGCCTCGAGACCGTCGCCGTGCCGGTGACTGTCTTCGATCCGTACGAATCGCTCGTGACGTCGCTGACGCGGGAAGACTTCGCGATCTTCGACAACGGCCAGCGGCAGGACATCACGACCTTCTCGAGCGGAATGCAGCCGATCCGCGCCGTGGTGCTGGTCGACACCAGCGCGAGCATGATGCCGGTCATCGATCTCGCACGAACGGCGGCCGAACAGTTCGTCATCCGTCTGCGTCCCGACGACCGCGCGAAGGCCGGGCTCTTCAGCGCGAAGATCGCGCTGAACTCCGAGTTCACCGCCGATCGCGACAAGCTGCTCGCCTGGCTCAGGCAGGACCTGTCTTTCAGCAACCCGACGCGGTTGTTCGATGCGATCGGTCAGGCGGTGACCGACCTGCGGTCTGAATCCGGACGCCGCGTCGTCATCGTGTTCACGGATGGATGTGACACGGCCAGCGAGACGAGCTGGTCCACCATTTCGAGCCGCATCAATGCCGAGGACGTGATGATCTACGCGGTCATGTTCCGGCCGAAGATCGTGCTGAAACCGCCGCCGACGCGGACGATCAATTTCGGCAGCGCGAGAGGGATGCCGCCCAGCCGCTCCAACGAGCCGCCGCCGATGTGCACGCTCCACAGTTTCCTCGAACTGAAGACCGGCACGCCGCTCGCCGACTTCTTCAAGCTCGATGACCCGCGTTTCGTGCGCGGACAGCAGCTCGTGCAGCAGCTCGCGTCGGACACGGGCGGCGGTCGCCTGCAGCTCACGCCGTCCGACGAGATCAACTCTGTCTTCACGACGGTGATGAACGAGCTCCATTACCTGTACTTGCTCGGGTTCACGCCGCAGCGGCTCGACGGCAAGATTCACGAGCTCACGGTCAAGGTCAAGGACCCGATGCTCCAGATCCGTGCGCGCCGGCACTATCTGGCGCCGCCGCCGCCCGCAGCCGCGGGACGATGAGCGCGCGTTACTTGCCAACCTTCGGCAGGAGCACCAGCTCCGGCTTCGGATCGCCGAAGAGATAGTGGTTGAACCACGCCAGGTTGTGCAGCATGACGGCCCGCATGCTCTTCGGCTTCGTGATGCCGTGGCCGAAGCCCTTGTAGACGACCATCTCGACCGGCACGCCGCGGTCTTCGAGGCCTTGTCTCAGCTCGTAAGCGTTCGCGATCGGCACGCGGCGATCGTTCTCGCCGTGCTGGATCAGCGTCGGCGTCTTCGCCTGCTTGATGTAATGCATCGGCGAGGTCTTGTCGTAGATCGCCGGATCGTCGGCGGGATCGTCGCCAAGATAGTTGATGGTGAACGGCGTGATGTCGGTGTTGTAGTAATAGGTCGCCCAGTTCGAGATCCCTGCGCCCACGGAAATCGCCTTGAACCGATCGGACGAGGCGGTGAGAAACGCGGAAATGTAGCCGCCCTGGCTCCAGCCCATGCTTGCGACCAGAGCGGGATCGACCCACCCCTTCGCGATGAGGTGGTCCACGCCGGAAATGACGTCCCACGCGTCGCCGACGCCGAGGTTGCGGACGTTCAGCGTCCGGAATTTTTCGCCGTAGCCGGCGCTGCCGCGGTAGTTCACCTTGAGGACGAGCGCGCCGCGCGCCGCCCAGATGTCCGAGGGGTAATAACGCGTGTCGGGCTGAAGCAGCGCGGGACGATCGATGCCCGTCGGTCCGCCGTGAATGACGCACAGCAGCGGGTACTTCTTCGCCGGATCGAAATTGACCGGCTTGATGAGGATGCCCTCGATCTCGGCGCCGTCCCGGCTCTTCCACGAGATCACTTCGCGTGTGCCGAGTGTGAACGCCGCCGCCTGGGCGGTCATGTTCGTGAGCTTGCGGGGCGCGAAGGGCGTCGCGCTCACGAAGACCTCGGTGAGTGACGTCGGCGATCCCGCCGTGAACGCCATCATCTTCCCGTCCTCGCTGACCGAGAAGCCGCCGGCCATCAGTGCGTCCGGCTCGCTCACGCGCGTGAACTTGCCCGTGGCCGGATCGGCGCGGAAGAGATGCGACGCTGTCTTCTGGGCGCCCGCGAACAGCACGCCGTCTGGCAGCCAGGCGACGAACCCCGGGTTCTCGTCGAAGCCGTCGGTGATCGACCGCGACGTCCCGCCGTCGGCGGAGACGACGGCCAGGCGCGAGTTGAGGGCGAAGTAACGATCCTGCCCCATCGCCGAGGAGAAGACGATCTGCCTGCCGTCGGGCGACCACTGCGGGCCGTTGTCGGGCCCGGGCGTCGAGACGATCTTGCGGACGCGATCGCCGGCAAGCGAGAGCAGGTAGATGTCGGCGGTGCTGCCCTGAATCAGGTCGGGGTTGACGGTGGCGCTGAAGGCGATCGTCGTGCTGTCAGGCGACCACGAAAGGCCGCCGACGCTGAGCTCCTTGCCCTTCGTGCGCGGCTGACCGGCGACGGGCGCGACGAGCGCCTGCGCGACGTCGAGCGTCCAGAGATGCGAGTGGGTGTACTCGCGCCGCACGACTTCGAAGTCGGCGTAGCCGTCGCGGCGATCCTTCATCGCCTGGGGCGTCGGTTCGGCGGCGACGAACGCGATCGTCCTGCCATCACGCGACCACGCGAACTGCCCGACGGCGGTCTCGGCCTTCGTCAACTGAATGGCTTCGCCGCCTTCCGGTCTGATCGCGAAGATCTGGCTGCGATCGCCGACGCGGTTGCTCGTGAACGTGAGCCACGACGAGTCCGGCGACCAGACGGGGCTGCCGGCGCCTTTCTCACCCCGACTGACCTGGAACGTGCGCCCGGTCGCGACGTCGGCGAGCCAGACCTGCGTCACGAACGCGTCCTGCGCGAAGTCGGTTTCTGAGACCGTGTAGGCGACCCACTTGCCGCTGGGCGAGATCCGCGCGCCGCCGACCGTCTTCACGTTGAGCAGATCGTCCACCGTGGGGACGCGAGTCGATGGCGGCGCCTGCCGCGCGGGCAGCGCGACCGCCAGGCCCAGAACGAAGACGGACAGGAGGAGGCGGCGGCGTCGAGCATGGTCAGGCATGCGGCATCTTAACGCCGGGCCGGTCGTGAGGTGTGAGAGCAAAAATAGGGCGGCTCGGGGTGTGAGCCGCCAACGAACGCGCCGGGACCGCGGAGCTCAGTGCTCCGCGGCCCCCGGAAGAGAGAAGGAATGCTAGCTGCTCTTGAAGTGGCACGCGAGCGTCGCGTTGCCTGACGCACTGACGTGTTCCTGCCAGTCCTGCGTGGAGCCCAGCTCGGTGCCGCATTCGAAGCCGGTGTTCTCAAACCCCCAGTAAACCGATCGGCCAGTCGAGTTCGGCACTTTCTTGACCTTGCAGAGGACCGTTGTGACACCGCTGCTCGTCGTGACGGTGTGGGAATCTAACCCTCCTGCATACCCGCCGTCTCCGTCGATCACTCCGCACATCTGGCCTTTCACGACGACGGCGGCTTCAAACCCAGATCCGCGCATCGGTACGACCGTGGCCGCCAGAAGTGTCATGACACAAACCGTCCCTTTGAGGCCTCTCCGCATTGGATCCCTCCGCGGTGGAAGGAGCAAACGACGTGCCCGTGAAAGACCGAGCAAATCGGGCAGGCACCGACCGCGCGATCAGGAATGAAACTCACCTTTGTCGAGTGCTGCGACGTTCTTGCGAGTGTTGTGTGCGCCCGGCCGGTGACAGCTTTGTCGCTCGCGCAGCGATCCGCAGTTTTGTGCGTGGCGGCGGCAGATTCGTTCGTTCGTGGGAAGACGCGTGTGGCGGCGGCGCTAGCGGCCCTTTCGCACTTCCTTGACGATTTCGTCCGTGAGTCGATTCATCTGGTCGATGCTGGCGTTGTACTTGGCGACCGCCTCGTTCCATTTGTTGATGGACTCTCCGTACTCAGGGCTCTGTTTTTCGCCGGAGGCCTTCCCTTGCTCGACCGCGATTCTCACAATCGCAAGCAACTCTTCCTGAAGTTGCCGGTTTTCGCCGGCCAGCGTGTAGAAGCGCTTGAAATTCGGCGAGGCCTCGCGGCCAGCGAGCCCGTCGAATGACGGCTTCATCTGGGCATACGCCGTTCGGCCGGCCTCGGCGATCTGTTCCGCTTCGTCGAACTTGCGGGCGTTCATGTTCCCCGGGATGGCCGTCAGTGATTTCGCGACTGTCCCGACGACATCCCAGACCGCCCGGACGTGCGTGACCCCGGGCTCGAATTCCAGCACGTATTCGAGCACGTCGTTCAGTTCCTTGACGGTCTCGACGAAGTACGTCTGGGCGCCCACCGCATCGCCCATCTCTTTCAGCGCCTGTTGCTCCTCTGGAGCCACGGCCAGGCCGATGAAGCGCACTTCGAGGGAGAGCCGTTGCCCCGCCTGCTCGTACGCCTCGATTCGTAGTTTGATTTCCCGCAGCGCCTCTTCCTGACATTTGTCGGCGTGGCCGGTGAGGACGACGATGCGTTTGATATGAGGCAGCGGCATCAGATCGGCGAGCGCCGAAATGACGCTCGAAGCTAGCGCCGGCTGACCGCGAGGTTGCAGGCTGGCCGTCGCCTTGACGATGCGGTTGCGCCGATTCGTACCAAACGACACGACGAGGCGGCTTTCGTCGTCCTGGTGGCACGTGCCGCCGAACGCCCTCAGCGACAGGTTTTCTGCGGGGTGCAGCGTGCGGGCCCGAAGCGCGTCGACCGCAGCGCTGAGCTTGCTCGGCCCCTTGTCGAACGGCGCGCTCATCCCCGCGGACGAGTCGATGATGATCTCCTGGTTCATGATCGGCGCGGGCCGGTTCAGCCGTTGCATCACCGGGTACGCGGCGAGGAGCGCGGCGCCCACCACGGCCGCCGCGGCGAGCCGTCGTTTCTGAGACGGGGACTTCGGGATCTTCGGCCGCTGTTTCGGCGGCTGGCGCAAGGTTGCCGACACCGCCTCGACGAGCTTGTCGATCTCGCCGGTCTTCCCACCGCGCCAACCGATCAAGTTGACCGCCTGCTGCCGGCTGAACCCGAGCGGCAGGTCCACCTCGTCGAGCCGGACAGAGACGAGCCGCGATCGGCCGCGCTCCGCTTCTTCCTTGACCCAGTCACTCGCGATCGACGGCTCGGTCCAGAGCACGACGACGGCGCCGGCACGGTCGAGCTCCGACTGCAGCACCTCGCGCCAGTCCGCCGCCGCTTTGATGTGGGCGTCCCAGAAGACCGACCACCCACAGCTCGAGAGGAGATCGGCAACGAGCTTCGCCCGCAAGCGATCCGGAGTGGCGTAGCTGATGAAAATGTCGGCCACGGTCGGTCTGGAGGGGAGTGCCGCGGATTGTAGCATCGACCCTATACTCTGGCTCGACGGAGGAGCTCGTCATGCGCATCTCTCCATTCGGCGTGTCTGCCGTGTTACTTATCGGTGTCCTGACGCATCCAGCCGCGGCGCAAACGACACCGCCCCAGCCAGCATCCGCGCGTCGGGCCGTGATTGTCCCGGCACACCCGCTGGATCCGCTGACGGCGGCGGAGATCACGACGGTCGTCCAAATCCTGCGCAAGCATCCCGAGGTGCCGGCGCACGCGCTCTTCCCCGTGATCGCGCTGAACGAGCCGTCGAAAGCCGACGTTCTGGCACACAAAGCCGGCGCGCCGTTCGGCCGCGCGGCCGCGGTCGTGGTGTTCGACCGGCCGGCCGGCCGCACGGTCGAAGCCGTTGTCGATCTGCGGAAGCGCGCAGTGACCGCGTTCACGCCCGTGCCTGGCGCGCAACCGGCCATCACGTTCGAGGAGCTGGATCGCGTCCCCGCGCTCGTGCGCGCGCATCCCGCGTGGCAGGACGCCATGCGGAAGCGCGGGCTCACCAACTTTGACCAGATCCATGTCGATCCGTGGGCGCCGGGCCTGCTCGATCCCAGAACCGAACCGAGAAGCACGCGTTGGGCGCGCGCGCTGTCGTACCTCAAAGGCACGAGCAAGAACGTCTACGCGCGACCGATCGAGGGGGTCGTCGCCGTGATCGATCTGACACAGATGCGCGTCGATCGCATCATCGATACGGGCGTCTATCCGGTTCCGCCGCAATCGGCCGATCTCGATCCCAGGTCGATCGGGGCCCAGCGCGTGGGACCCAGGCCGCTTCAGCACGTCCAGCCGGAAGGCCCGAGTTTCACGGTGCAGGGCCGCGAAGTGCGTTGGCAGAAGTGGCGTTTCCGTTTCGACGTGCACCCGCGCGAGGGCCTGGTGATTCACACCCTCGGGTACGAGGATGAGAAGCGCGTGCGTCCGATCCTGTATCGCGCGTCGCTCTCGGAGATGCTCGTGCCGTACGCCGATCCCTCCGGTAACTGGAGCTTCCGGAACGCGTTCGACGAGGGGGAGTACGGGATCGGACGGCTGACCGACGCGCTCGAGATTGGCACCGACGCTCCGGCGCATGCGCGATTCTTCAACGCCGTGTACGCAGACGACGCCGGCAAGCCCGTCACCGTGCCGCGCGCGGTGGCCATCTACGAGCGCGACGGCGGACTGCTCTGGAAACACTTCGAGTACTACAGCAACAGCACCGAATCACGGCGGGCGCGTGAGCTCGTGGTGTTTTCGGTGGTCACGGTCGGCAATTACGACTACGGGCTGAGCTGGATCTTCCGGCAGGACGGCTCGCTCGAGATGCAGGCGGTGCTCACCGGCATCATGCTGGCCCGGGGCGTGCACCTGACGACGGCCAACGGGACGCACGCGGGTGAGGCCGGCGCCGCCGGAGAGAAGGAAGGCTACAGCTGGCACCTCGTGGCGCCCAACGTGGCGGCGCCGCATCACCAGCACTTCCTCAACTTCCGGCTCGATTTCGACGTCGAAGGCCCGGCCAACAGCGTGCGTGAAATCAACACGCGCGCGCTGCCTCCGGGTCCGGGGAATCCCGACCTGAACGCCTTCGTCATGGAAGAGACGACGCTTTCCACCGAACGCGATGCGCAGCGCGACGTCAATGTCGGGTCGGCGCGGCGGTGGCTCGTGGTCAATCCCGACAAGCGGAATGCGCTCGGCCAGCCGGCGGGCTATCTCCTCGCGCCCGGCGATACTTCAGTCCCTTATCTCCACGAGGACTCGCCGATCCGGCGCCGCGCGGCCTTCGTCAATCATCATTTCTGGGCGACCGCGTTCGATCCGAAGGAGATGCACGCCGCCGGCGACTACCCGAACCAGAGCGAGCCGGGTGAAGGCCTGCCGAAGTGGACCGCGGCCAATCGATCGCTCGATCGCCGCGATCTGGTCGTGTGGTACACGTTCGGCATCACCCACGTCCCGCGTCCGGAGGAGTGGCCGGTCATGAGCGCGACGACGGCCGGATTCAAGCTCCTGCCGGTGGGGTTCTTTTCGAGGAATCCCGCGCTGGACGTGCCGAAACGCTGAGGGACTGAGCCGGATCCGTCTGAAAACCCTTTCAGGGCTTCCGTCGGTTCCTGGCTTGCTTGTTCGTGAACTCCTCGAGGTCGGCCGATCCCCAAGGCAGGGTCGTCCGGTTGAGAAACCGATCCGGAGAACGGCGTTTCATCGCGGATTCCACACGTTCGAGCGTTTCGGCGTGATACACCCGTGAACCACACGTCCCGCAGACTCCCTGCGCCACCTTGGTAAACAGTTCGTCCTGCTGCTCGGCGGTGAGCGATATGCGGATTGCGTGGTGGTCGTACTTGCCACCACACGGGCAATCGGCGGTACTGAAATCGATCCAGCTCGTCACCGACGTCACCTCAGGAAGGATCTTTTGCCAGGGAAATCCGATCTACCGGCTGGACGTTCATCAGCGGCGGGATTTCCGGAAACGAAATGACGTTCACGCGCGGCAACTCCGGCGCAATGAGCTCCCGCAGCGGCCGGCGAAGCTCGGCAAACGTCAGCAAGCTCGGAATCGCGGCGGTCGGTGCCTTAGCCCGCAGGTCAGCGAGCTCTTTCTTGATTGCGCCAATGATGGTTGTGGCCACCTGATCGACTTCCTGAGGCGAGGCGGCAGCTGCTGGTTCGGTCGCTTGCGGGATCAGGGTCTCAAGATCCTTCCCTAGGAGGTAGGCGATCACGGTCGACGTGCCGCGGGCGTGCTTGGCCGCGATCTCACGCTGCAGCGCCTGTCGGAGGTAGATCAACGGATCTGCCGTCACCGCCGGGTCGAAGTCGGCGATGGTTTCGAGAATCAGCCGCAGGTTCCTGACGGAAATCTGCTCGTCGACCAGCTGCCGAAGCCAGTCCGTCATCTCCTCAAGGGATATGCGGCGTTGCGCGATCTCGCCCAGGCTCGGATACGCGCTCGCGATCATTTGCACCATGTGCTGGACGAACCGCCGATCGATGAAGCAGCCGCCGTGGACGCGCAAGGCGTCCGCGAGACAGAGGACGAGATAGTCCGGCTGATCCCACGTCGTCAGTCTGGCATCGGCTGCAGACTGCTGATCTTTTCGATCGATGACGGCTTGTGGATAGCGGGTCACCGGATTCGCGGCTGGATCGCCAGACAGGCCGGCAGGCAGCCGCCTGACGTCCTCGTTGACGAAACACTGGGTGGGCGCGAGGCTGACGAGCGGCGGCGTCGCCAGATGGTTGATCTGAAACCTGAAGCTGTTCGGCTTCAGAGCGTCATCCGCCGCAAACCTGAACACCGGATAGGTGACGCCGAGCTCCTCGAAGAGGCCGTCGCGAAGGTACTGGAACTTGGCGGCGCCGTCCTCCTGCCACTCGATTGTGAACTGTCGCAGGTCCGGCGACGGCATCCGCAGTTCGACGACGCGCGGACAGAGCGCTTCAATGAGGCTCTCCGAAATAGCACGCGGGGATCGACCGGCTTCGAATCCTTCACGAAGGAGCCGGCCGACGGTGGTGCGGTCCGCGAGCGAGATGCGCAGGTCGAGTACGTCGTGGAGGATCGGCAGCAGCGCCGTCGTGCCGGCCGACCAGGCGGCCTCGTGAGGACCGCCGGCCGCGGGATCGGTGGAGAGCCACGCCGTATAGGCCTGCGCCTGCGCGGGTCCGAAAAGCGCACGCGGCCGCTGCTTGACGATCTCGACGCAGGTCAGCGCGAGAAATTCCGCCGCCTGCTCGCTGTGTCCGTCCAAGAGCGACGTCAGCCATGCCAGCAACGTTGTGGGGGTGGCGTCGGTCGCCATCAAACGCCCGGTCGTGTAGCTGTGAATTGCCTGCAGGAGGTCGTCGGAGTAACGGCATTGCACACCGTTGACCAGCACCCGCAGGAAGCGGCCGGCTGGCATCGCTTCATCGAGCGCCACCACAACGACGGCTGGCTGGCCTGGCAGGCCAAGCATCGTCATCACGCCCGCGACCCCTTGAGCAATGTCGCGCTGGAGCCCGCCGTGCACCGGACGGCGCGGATCGACGAGCGCGCCTAGGGCACCTGCGAGTTCGACGCGGACCGCGACCGCCAATGTGTCTCCGGGTGGCACCTGATCACGCATGGGGCGCTTCTCCGGCGCTCGCGACCTGCGCCGCCGCTGTCTTCACGGAAACGTCGCGGGCTGCACCCGCTTCATCGACCGACAGAACCATCAATCCTGGAAAGTCGGACGCCACTAGCTGGCGCACGAAATGGCGCAGTTCCGGGCTTGGCGTGAGAAGGACCTCCGGCGGGTCCGGCGCCTCCATCCACTCGCGGATTGTTACGAGCAACCGATGCGCGTCCGCCGGCGATGCCGTGAAGCTGATGCGCCCCTCCTCCGGGCGAATCCAGCGCTGCCACTCGATCGGAACCCTGCGTGTACGCGGGACCCGCGGTCCAGCCGACCATCGATCGCGGAGCCGGAGCCGTACGGCGCGTAAGGCGCGGGCGGGATCGTCGAGGCCGCTCTCGCGCACGGCTTCGAGGATGTCCTGCCAGCGCGTGATTGGGATTTGCTCGCCGACCAACGCTCGCAGCAGCCTCATGAATCGCCACTTGAGCAGCGGCGTCTTGAGGACTGACGGGAGGATCGCCGCGCCTTCCGGCGTTTTCTGCCAGTCGCTGATGAGGTTGTCGGCCTCCTGCACACCAAGAAACATCGCCGTGTGTGCACGCAGGATCGACTCGAGCTGTACGAGGATCGGAGCGGTGGTGGACGCCTTCCCGTTGAATACCGTCACTTCGTCGAGCAGAATTCGGTACGCATCCGTGGCGACATCGCCCGCGGATGGCCGCGCCCGGACTCCGGGGATCTTCACGCCCAGCGCCGCCTCGATTTGACTACGCAGATCGCGGATGTCCTCGAAGAGAAATTTCCCGCCGTCCCGGGCCGGATCGACCTGCGGCACCAACCCGCTCCCGATCTCGAGGACGATGGGCGTCACGATAGGTAGGCGCTTTTCCAAAGCCGCTTTTTCCACGAGGCCAAACGTCGTGTCGAGCGCGGGCGACAACGCCTCCGCCGCTGCCAGAAGATCGGCGCGGTCGAGCGGAGACGTCGTCGGGGCCTCCGCCTCCTGTTGCCAGGCGTCGCGCAGCGCCCAGTAGGCCGTCGCTGTCCGGACGAACGGCAGGCACGCCTCTGCCAGCTTCGTCCCGACGTCAGCACCGATCGTGCGGGAGCGATCCAGGGCAGCGTGAAAGTGGGACCGAGCCTCTTCAGCGTGTCCGAGAAGAAAACACGCCATGCCCGATCGCACGGAGAGATCGATAAGCGATTCCTGAGGGATCTCGAGGCCGGGCGTCTCGAGGAGCGCTCGCGCGTGAATCAGCGCGGCCTGGCCCTCACTCGTCTTCCCGGCTTTCAACGCATTGGCCGCCGAATCACTCAGATTCACGACAGCCTTCGCCACGCCCACGCGCGCTTCGGGAAACCGGTCGGCTTCCGGCAACAGGCCCTGGTACATCGCGGCCGCATCGGACCATCGCGACGCCTCACCGTACAAGCGGGCGAGGGTCGCGTGGGCGCCGATCCACGCCCACCCTCGTGCCTCATCGCGGGCGAGGAGATCGCTGGTGACGTCCTCCATCTCGCGCTCCGCGCTGCGCTCCGCGATCTCGGCACGCCGGACCGCGACGGCCTCGGCCACCTCGCTGAGAACGGCCTCGACGGCCGCCTGGTTCGGAGTGTTCCGGGCGAGGTGCCGTGCGGTGTGGAAGTCCAAAATCAGCAGGTCATCGAATTCACGCTCGTCGCGGGTGAGGGAAACCGTCACCTCGAGATGCTGTTGCGCCTCGCCGGTCTGCCCCAGTGCTAGCGCACTGAACCCGATGCCGCGATGCGCGTTGGCGGCCTGCAGAGGATCGGCCGCCATCAGTTTGAAGAGATCGCGCGCGGTTGTGTACTCGCCGACGTAGTAGGCCGCCCAGGCGAATCGGCTGCGGTTGGCAGTGTCGTTCGGGTCGTACTGACTCCAGATTCGACGCGAGTCTTCGCCGGCCTCGGGCCAGGCGTCCATCAAACGGTAACAGCTCGCACGAAGCGCGAAGTACCATAGCTGACCGGGCGCCTTCGCGATGGCATTGTTCAGCAGCTCCATCGCCCGATCGCGCGGTCCACGCAGGACAAGGTTGAAGGCCTCGAGCGCATCCAGCCAGACATTGGGTGTGCTGTCGAGCTGCCGGCGCTTCGCGATCGCTTCCAGCGCTCCGGTGGCGTGGCCTTGTTCGGACAGGAGGATCGCTCGCTCCTCGAGCGCCGCCAGATTGTCCGGGCCGCTCTTGAGCGCCGCTTCCGAGGCACGGTCGGCACACGCATGGTTCTGCAGATAACGATGGAACCGGGCAAGGTAGGCCCAGCCGAAGGCGTCGGGTTCAACTCGCAGGCCGGCGCGCTCGAGCAGCGTGACCGCCTCCCAGTTCAGCGGCGACGCGTCAGCGTTGGGGAGATTGGCAATCTGCTCGTTCAGCAGGGCGCGGCTGCCGTAGGCCCAGACGAACTCGGCCTCCGGCTGCGCGATGCGAACGCCCGCGTCCCAGTCGTGCTTGCTGGCCTCGACGTGGTGGGGGTGTACGTACGGGTAGTCCTCGCGGTAGCTGAGGACGCGGTACGTCTCCATCGAGAACCAGTAAGTCGGCGCGTGGTCCGGCCGGAGCGACTTCGCGCGTTCGAGGAGCGTGGTTGCCAGCGTCAGTTCGTCGCGCCAGAGATACCGGCGGCCGGCTTCGTAGAAGGCCTGGGCCGCGTCTGCGGTGGCGCCGGAGGCTTCGAGGATCTCTGCCCGAAGCTGGTACACGGGGGCTTCGGGATTCCTCTCGCCGGTCATCCCGACAGTCAGCGCTTCGTCGGCGAGCGACAGCGCCTCGGGCTGATCGAGCGACCGGGCAATCTGGGCGAGGGCAAAGAACGAATCGCCCTTCTGCTCCGCGGTCACCGCGGCCCGCAGTGAATCGGCCGTGAACATGCTCGGCGCGATTCTTCTGAACTGGTCCGGATCTGTCTTCTTGATCCGCTCGAGAATCGACCGGGCCGCCTCGTAATTGCCGGTGTACAGGTGCACGCGGCACAGGAACAGATCCGCATGCAGGCGATCCGCCGGGTCGATGGCCGTATCCGAAAACGCGGCCTCCCACTCCTTCGCAAACCATCCAACGAGCGGACGCGCCAGCTCGGGCGTGAACATCCGGTGCAGCGAAGGGAGGATCTGATCCGCCCACTTCGGCGCCGCGCGCACGGCTTCGAGGTAGCTGCGCAGCTCGTCCTCCTTCGAGCCAGCGAGCTCATAGACGTACGCGAGCTGCAGGAAGACATCTTCCGCCGGCGGCTCGCTGCCCGGTTCTTGCAGAGCTCGGCGCAAGGCGTCCGCTGCGTCGTTGTAGCGTTCTGCGGTGCGGAGTGCAATGCCGATCGAGAGTTGGAGCGCGCGCAGCGACTGAGTGGTGACGTACTGCTGGAGCCGCGCCGCGACGATCGGCGCGGTCGTGCGCACGGCGTCTGGGGCCGCGGTGGTCTTGACCTCACCGCGCGGCGGCAGCCGAAGGCCGCAATTGACACAGAACTTTTGCCCCGGCTGCGTCTTCTTCCCGCATTGAGGACAGGTATCGAGCGCGGCTGGCGGAGCGGTCGAGTCAGTGTTTGCAGCGGGCTTCATGAGCGTCAAACACTTCCGCCCGGATCGCCCGGGCTGATTTTACGGTCGGCCGGGAGCGTCACTCCGGCCTTCGGCGAAAATTGCTCGTGTTTCGCGCGGTCGTCCGCCACGTCGAACGACGAAGACGCCGACGGCTCGGCCGCGCCCTGGCCAGCCGAGGCAAACGTCACCGCCGGCGGCGTATACGGCTCCTGCTCGATTCGCGTTTTGCACTTGTTGCAAAATTTGCTCATCGGTTTCTCGAGTAGCTTCCGGCATTTGACGTTCGGACACCGGAACATCAGGCCGCATTCGCTACAGAATTCGTCGGCGCCGTCCTCGCCGCAGCGGGGACACACTCGCTTTTCACTCGCCGCCGGATCCTGGCCTTGCGTCGAGAGGGTGGACGTCGGTCGAAGGCTCGATCCGGACGACTGGGAACTGCTCGGCAGCTTGACCAGGGGCTGGCCGCTCTTCTGCTGAAAGTAGACGACCGGCGTGCCGAATCGCTTGTCTCCGAAGAGCTTCTTCTTGTCCTGCGATTGCCCCAGGGCGGCCCGGCCGACCCGGACGGCCTCGTCGATTGGGACGCCCTTGCGGATTTCTTCGTAAAACGTTTGGGCGAACAGCCCGGCGTCCCGATTTGAAATCGCGTACTGCATCGCGATCACGCACGGAATGCGCGAATACACGAGATCCCGGGCCAAATCTGAGAAGCTCTCCACTGAACCGGATCGCGCGCTCTCGCACGCGTGCAGGAAGACGAGGCGTGGCCGGTGGTCCGCGAACAGGTCCTTGACGTCCTGCGAAACGCACCACCTTGCGTCATTCAACGGGCGATCCTCGTCTTTGTCCGCCTGAATGTCGTCCTTGTCGCGCATGAGCGCGAGTTGATTGTCACGGCCGTGACCGATGAAGTGAAAGATGTCGGGTCTGAAGGAGGCGCGCTCTTGAACCGGCCGCTCGGCATCGCCGAGCGGCTCCGGGAGGTTCATGAGATTGCGAAGATCGTCGAACGTGATGTTCTGCTCGACCCTGACTTCGACGTTCTTCAGGTCCTGGAACCGGACGATCCCACTGATGAGGTCACGGGTATTCATCGAGTCGATGTTCGGCAGTTCCTGTGGGTGCGAGAAGACCACGAGGATTCTGAGTGGCGCGCCTTCCTTGACCACAAGTTCGGCGACCGGCACGTTCGGGACGAAGCGGGTCAGAATCAGCTTGTTCCGTTGGCCGGCGAAGAAGAAGCCACGATCGACGGCCCGATCGGACGCCGACGTATCCTCCGGAATGAAGAGAAACTCCCAAGGAAACCGCGCAAGCTTCGGGGCGTCCTCATGCAGTTCCAGCGTCAAGCGGAACCGATCGGAGTCGGAGCTCTGCCTGTAGAACTGCGCGTAGTCGTTTTCGAAGAGCTGGCGGATCGTCAGGCCGGGCGAGTTCGCACGAGCTCTCGCGTCGATCACCGGAAACAGGGCCTGGTACAACAGTTGACCGAGCAGTTCCAGGTCAGCCCGCTCGTAGGGCGTGTTTTCTTTCGCGACCCACTCGTTGAAGCGCTCGACCAGCTTCCTGGACAGATCGTCGATGACGATCTCGAACTCGGATTCGGAGCCATTGGCCATTGTGTAGACGACATGACGCTCGTCGCGCAAGGCCACCTTTACGGCGAAATCCGCCATCGAATCACCAGGATCTCTGCAGCGCCGTCAGAGCTTCAGAATGTCGAGCGCCTTCCGCCGGGTTTTCGCCTCGACCTCCCCCGGAACGCTTTCGGCAGCGCCATGACTCACGTTCTCGAGGGCGCGCTCGTGCATTCGGACCATGCGCGCCGCCAGGTCGTCGTTGAGGACGCCAGCATGATCTTCCGTCAGATCCGGGCTGAGCACCATGGCCTGATAGAGCGCGGACATTCCGACCTTGGCCATGTCCCAGGCGTCTCTTTGCGTTCGCGTGGCCTCGGTCTTGACCTGCTTCCAGAGCGAGCGCACAGCCGGCAGTTTCTCGAAGTCGTCGCGCTCGGTTTCCTGACCAATGCTGTAGAGCACGTAGTTGCTGGCGTCGAATTTCGTCGCGCTCCGCGAATCATCGCCGTACAGGAGGTCGTTGTCACGGACCCAGAGCTTGCCGACCGGCACGTCCGGATCGTCGATGAGGGCGAAGTAGCCAGGCTTGAAATCCTCACCCGCCGGAAACTCCCGCCGGAACCCGATCAGGGGCTGGTTCTGCCCGTCCATGCCGACGAGGTCCCCGACCGTGTCGACAAGGACATCAGCGACTTTCAGATAGGCGCTCAGCGCTTGTGACAGATCCACGACCGACGTCAACCGTTCGACAACCTTGAGGAGACCCTGCGCCAGGTCCGTTCGTTTCACGCGGTACAGCACCACAGTGAGCTTGAGACCGCCGCCCTTGTACGGATGGATGCCGGCGACCCGGGTGTCGTGCAGCATGAATCTGGTATCCGGCAGATCGACGTTCATGTTTTCGAGCAGGCTCGGTCCGACGACGAAGGGAACGACGGTGTCTTCGCCGTCGTACTGAAATTCCGAGACGACCAGCGCCATGGGCGCGTAGGTGTTCCAGAACTGCCGGTCGTATTTCAGGAACACGCGATTGACCGTGACGGCGAAATAGTGGGCGTCGCGCTTGAATCTTCCGCTTGCGGGCTTGTCGGTGTGGTTGATCGGAATCGCGTGGGTTGTTGGAAGAATTGCGGGGCTCTCTTTGAGCCCGCGCCACATTCCCGACCACCACTCCCCCAGATTCCCCATAGTGGCCCCTTCCCGTCTCAACGCATGCGATGAAAATGACCGTGGCAAACCGGACTTTAGATGGTTCACCGACCGTCGTCAACTCACGCACGGCGGCCCGGCCGGGAGAGATCTGACCCACTGAAGGCTGGCGGAGGGAGAGGGATTCGAACCCCCGGTACGGTTTCCCGCACAACGGTTTTCAAGACCGCCGCCTTAAACCGCTCGGCCATCCCTCCGCATTGAGAACTTCGTTCGTTAATGGGGCAATGCGCCAATGGGGCAATGAGGCAATGCGGCAATACGGACGGTTGTCTCGCTGATCCCGCTCATTGACGCGGCAAGCAAAGACAAGCGCTTGTATTGCCCCATTGCCTCATTGCCTCATTGCCCCATTGCCCATTGCCCCATCAGCCACAATCCTGTCCGTCCCCATGTACTGTCGCAGCACGTCCGGCACCACGACCGACCCGTCCTTCTGCTGAAAGTTCTCGACAATCGCGATGAGTGTCCGGCCGACGGCGAGGCCTGATCCGTTGAGCGTGTGCGCGAGTTGCGCCTTGCCGGTGCCGTCCGGGCGGAAGCGGATCTCGGCGCGCCGCGCCTGGAAGGCCTCGCAGTTGCTGCAGGACGAAATCTCGCGGTACGTGTTCTGGCTCGGGATCCAGACCTCGATGTCGTACGTTTTCGCTGACGCAAAGCCCATGTCGCCTGTGCACAAGAGCACGCGGCGATACGGCAGGCCCAGTCGCTCCAGCACGGTCTCGGCATCGCGCGTGAGCTTCTCGAGCTCCTCGTGCGACTGGTCGGGCGTCGTGAACTTCACGAGCTCGACCTTGTCGAACTGATGCTGACGGATGAGCCCGCGCACGTCCGCGCCGTAGGATCCGGCTTCGCTGCGGAAGCACGGCGTGTAGGCCGTGTACTTCAGCGGCAGTTGACGGCCGTCGAGAATCTCTTCCCGGTGCAGGTTGGTCAGCGGCACTTCCGCGGTCGGGATGAGATACAGATCCCAGTCGCCGCCGATCTTGAACAGATCCTGCTCGAACTTCGGCAGGTTGCCGGTGCCCGTCAGCGCTTTCGTGTTGACGAGAAACGGCGGCTCCATCTCGCGGTACCCGTGCTCCCGCGTGTGGAGATCGAGCATGAAATTGATGAGCGCGCGCTCGAGCCGCGCACCGGGGCCGGACAGGATCGCAAACCTGGCGCCCGACATCCGCACCGCGCGATCGAAATCGACGATGCCGAGCGCGATGCCGAGATCGAGGTGCGACTTCGGCGTAAAATCGAACACCGGCGGCGTGCCCCAGCGGCGGACTTCGGGGTTGTCGGCGGACGACTTCCCCGCCGGCACGCTGTCGTGGGGCAGGTTCGGGAGCGTCAACAGCAGCGCGTCGCGCTGCCGGTCGACTTCCGCCAGCTCGGCCTCGAGCTCTTTGATCCGGCCGCCGCGCGCCTTGTTTTCCGCAAAAATCCCGGACGGATCCTCACCGGCCTTTTTCGCGCGCGCCACCGCTTCGCCCGCCGCGTTCTGCTCGCGCTTCAGATTCTCGACGGTGGGGATCAGCCGACGCCGCTCGGCTTCGAGCGCGGTGAGCGCCGCAAGGTCCTGCGACGGGTCCAGTCCGCGCGCGCGCAGCTTCGCGTCGACGATGGCGAGGTGATCTCGCACGTACGCGGGATCGAGCATCCAGTAATGCTATACCGGGAGGACTGTGGTAAGTCTGTGTCCATGACGTCTCGCGTGCGCAAAGCCATCTTCCCGGCCGCCGGTCTGGGGACCCGTTTCCTCCCGGCGACGAAGGCCCAGCCCAAGGAGATGCTGCCGCTCGTCGACAAGCCGATCATCCAGTACGGCGTCGAGGAAGCCGTCGCGTCCGGCGTCGATCACATCATCCTCGTCACCGGCCGCGGCAAGAACGCGATCGAGGACCACTTCGACGTGTCGATCGAGCTCGAGACCTTCCTCGAGTCGCGCGGAAAAAAGGATCAGCTCGACGAGATCCGGAAGATCTCGAGCCTCATCAGCGTCGCCTACGTGCGGCAGGGCGAGCCGCTGGGCCTCGGTCACGCCGTGCTCGTGACGCGCGACCTGGTCGGCGACGAGCCCTTCGCCGTGATTCTGGCCGACGACGTGATCGATGCGGACCCGCCGGCGCTCGCGCAGATGATCCGCGTGTACGAAGAAGTGCAGGGGCCGGTGATCCTGGTCGAGCGCGTCCCGCCCGATCAGGTGTCGAACTACGGCGTCATCGCGGCCGAGCCGGTGCGGCCTGGCGTGTACCGGATCACGGATCTCGTCGAGAAACCTCGGCCCGAGCAAGCGCCGTCGGATTTGGCGATCATCGGGCGCTACATCCTGACGCCGGACATCTTCGAGGGCCTCGCGGAGACCGGACGCGACGGCGGCGGCGAGATTCAGCTGACGAATGGCCTCAAGCGGCTGCTCGCCCGACGGCCGCTCTACGCCTGCGAGGTCACCGGCGTCCGGCACGACACCGGCAACAAGCTCGGCTTCCTCAAAGCCGTCGTCTACTTCGCACTCCGCCGCCCGGACCTGGCGGGACCCTTCCGGGAGTACCTAGAAAAGCTTCACCATGAAGAAGTGAAGAGGTGAAGAATTCTTGGGGAAGACTCCAGGCCGCGATGCTTGTCCCGGACTTAGGCGGGCTGAAGCCCGCCCCTCCTTCAACTTCTCTTTACCTCTTCATGGTGAAGCTTTGTTGATGGTAAAGGCTTTTTTCGGCGAGAAGCTTGCCGCTTACTTGTCTGAAGCCGCCGGCTTGTCGGGCTTTGTCGATTCTTTCGACGATTCTTTCGACGCGTCCTTTGTCGCCGGCTCGGATGTCCCGGTCGGACTGTCCTTCGTATCCTTCGTATCCTTCGCGTCCTTCGCGTCCTTGCCGCTCTTGGATTCTTTCCCCTCGGCCTTGCGGGCGTAGTCGGTGATGTACCAACCCGAGCCCTTGAGATGAAAGGCCGGCGAAGAGATTAGCTTCCTGAGCTTCCCGCCGCACTTGGGGCACTCTTCGAGCAGCGGGTCGGAGAACTTCTGGATGTGTTCGAGCCGTGAACCGCACGACTCGCATTCGTACTCATAGAGAGGCATCGCTGTTAGCTGTCCAACAGGTAATTATAGGGATAATCCTCCGGCGCCTCTACTTGCCCCATGTCCGGCACCCTTTTTGTCGTCGCCACGCCGATCGGCAACCTGGAGGATCTGTCGTTCCGGGCGCTGCGAACACTGAAAGAGGTGGACCTCATTGCCGCGGAGGACACGCGGCGAACCGCCAAGTTGCTCGCTCACTATGAGATCCGGCGGCCGATGGTCAGCCTCCGAGAGCACAACGAGGCGCGCGAGACGCCGCGGCTCGTCAAGCGGCTCGCCGCCGGTGAATCGATTGCCCTGGTTTCCGACGCCGGTACGCCCGGGATCGCCGATCCCGGCACGAGGTTCGTTCGCGCCGCGCGCGAGGCCAGCCTGCGGGTGGTCCCCATCCCGGGGCCAAGTGCCATCACCGCCTCGCTCTCAGCGTCGGGCTTCCCCGCCGATCGCTTTGCTTTTCTCGGCTTTCCCCCCGCATCCGGCGCCGCCCGGGAGCGCTGGTTCGACGAATTGGCGAGAGAGCCACGGACAGCTGTGTTCTTCGAGGCGCCGCATCGGATCCGGCGAACGCTGGAGGACTGCCAGACGATATTGGTTGAACGACAGATAATTGTGTTCCGAGAAATAACAAAAATAAACGAAGAATCTATCGATAGACCAAATACTACGGTGAAGGAGCTGGGAGAGTTCTGCCTGGTGATCGGTCCGGCTGTTGCGCCATCAGTCTCGGACGCAACCGCGCTCGTTGAACCGGCAGAATTATCGGCTATGTTTGGTTATTTAACAGAATACGGGCTGACTGAGGGACGCGCCCTGATCATGGCCGCCAAGGCTTTCGACTTGCCGCCTAGAGCCGCAGCGAAGATTCTTAAGAAACATCGGTACTCGGTCAAAAGCCAGAGAGACCCCTCGCCTTGACCTCGATCCGGGCGTTTTGTTAACTTTGCGGCGCTTTCCTGCCCCGGTGAGGAGTCCGAGTCAATGGCGAAGCGTCCCAAGGCGCGTCCGACGCGACCGAGCAAGACGAGTCCTCGGCCGTCCCGCACGGCTGAGTCGCCGGCCCACGCGCGGGCAGCCACACCGGTTGTCGCCTGGCCAACTGCGCCCCCTCCGTCTCCGGGACCCGCGCCCGAAGCTGTCACAGATTTCGAGAAGGGAATGGCGGCCCTGCAGCATCACGCCTATGCCGAGGCGGCTGGCATCTTCAGGACCATCACCACGAAGTTTCCGGGCGAACGGGCGCTGCTCGAACGCGTCCGGGTCTACCTGGATCTGTGCGAACGCGAGCTTCGCCGGAAGCCGCCGGCGCCAAAAACGGTCGAAGAGCGGCTGACCGCCGCCACCGCCGCTCTCAACGACGGCGATGACGACCGGGCCTACGCGCTCGCCCGGAGCGTCGTGAGTGACGACGCCGACCAGGATCTGGCGCATTACCTGCTCGCGGCCGTGGCGGCCCGGCGCGGCGCCGCCGAGGAGGCCCTGACCCACCTCGCCCGCTCGGTCGCTCTCAGCCCGGAGGCCGGGGCACAGGCCCGCTTCGATGCTGATTTCGAAGCGCTTCATTCACACGACGATTTCCGGCGATTGACCGAACCGCCCCAGACGGCGGCCTCGGCCAACGCGCGGCGGCTTCGGTCGGGGCCGCGTCGAACGATAGAACGATAGAATCGGGCGATGGCCCTCCACGTCGTGGTGCTCGCTGCCGGCAAGGGCACCCGGATGAAATCCACGCGCGCGAAAGTGCTGCACCCGCTCGCCGGGCGGCCGATTATCGAGCATGTGCTGCGCACGGTGGACGAGCTCGAGGCGGCCTCAACGGTGATCGTAGTGGGCCACGGCGGCGACGAAGTGCGCTCCGCGCTCGGCGCCCGGCCCGCGCTCGAATTCGTGCTGCAGTCGCCCCAGCTCGGCACCGGTCACGCGCTGCTTCAGGCCGAGCCGGTGCTCGCCGGCAAGACGGGGACCGTGCTGCTCCTCTACGCCGACGTGCCGCTGCTCGAAGCGGGCACGCTCCGGCGCCTCGTCGAGCACCATCACCAGACACGCGCGGCGGCGACGGTCCTCACCGCGGAGCTGGACGACCCGTACGGCTACGGCCGCATCGTGCGCGACGCCGACGGCAAGATCAGCCGCATCGTCGAGGAGCGCGACGCGTTGGGCGTCGAGCGCGCGATCCGCGAGATCAACAGCGGGATCTACGCGCTCGATCTCGCGCCCCTGTTTCCCGCGCTGCACAATCTCGCGTCCGACAACGCGCAGGGTGAGTACTACCTGACGGATCTTGTGGCGATCTACCGGCAGCAGGGACGCCGCGTCGAGACGCTGTGCCTCGATTCGTCGGCCGAGCTCCGCGGCGTGAACAGCCGCGTCGATCTCGCCGAGCTCGGCCAGGTCGTGCGGATGCGCAAGAACCGGCAGCTGATGCTCGACGGCGTCACGCTCGAAGATCCGGCGACGACGTACGTCGACGCGGACGTGACGATCGGCGCCGACACGACGATTGCGCCGGGCGTCATCCTCGAGGGAACCACTTCGATCGGCCGGCGCTGCCGGCTCCACGCGGGCGTGCGGGTCACGAGCTCGACGATCGGCGACGACATCACGGTCCTCGACCGCAGCGTGATCGTGGACTCGCGCGTGGCCTCCGGCGCCCAGATCGGGCCATTCGCCCACGTCCGGCCCGGATCGGAGATCGCGGAGGGTGCGCGCGTCGGCAACTTCGTCGAGCTCAAGAAGACCAGGCTCGGCCGCGGATCGAAAGCCAATCACCTCGCTTATCTCGGCGACGCGACGATTGGCGAGCACGTCAACATCGGCGCCGGCACGATCACCTGCAACTACGACGGCGTGAACAAGAATCCGACCGTCATCGAGGACGACGTCTTCATCGGCAGCGACTCACAGCTCATCGCGCCGGTCAAAGTGGGGCGCGGCGCGTACGTGGCGGCGGGATCGTCGATCACGCAGGACGTGCCGGCCGAGGCCCTGGCGATTGCCCGCGGACGCCAGGAGAACAAGGCCGGCTGGGCAGCCAACCGCCGGGCCAACAAGAAACCGGAGAAGCCCTGACACATGTGCGGCATCGTCGGGTACGTCGGTCCAAAACCGCTCGTGCCCTTGCTCATGGATGGTCTGCGCCGCCTGGAGTATCGCGGCTACGACTCGGCCGGGATTGCGGTCGTACGCGGCGGCGGGATCGAAATCCGCCGCAGCGCCGGCAAGCTTTCCAACCTGGATGACGTCCTCGGGAAGCAGCCGATCGACGGCGAGTACGGGATCGGCCACACGCGCTGGGCGACGCACGGGCGTCCGACCGAGGAGAACGCCCACCCGCACCGCGACTGTCACGGCCGCATCGTCGTCGTCCACAACGGCATCATCGAGAACTACCTCGAGCTCAAGAAGGAGCTGACCGCCGGCGGACACAAGTTCGTCACCGAGACCGACACGGAAATCGTCGCGCACCTGGTCGAGCAGGAGATGCGCGACGATGGCTTACCAGCGGCGGTCATGCGAACGCTCGCGCGGCTGCGCGGCCTCTTCGCGCTCGTGCTGATCTCGGCTGACGATCCGGACACGATCGTCGCGGTCCGGAACGGGCCGCCAGTCGTCATCGGCCTGGGGAAGGACGAGTTCTTCGTCGCGTCCGACATCCCCGCGATTCTCAGCCACACGCGCGACGTCGTCTTTCTCGACGACCGCGAAATCGCGATCGTCAAGCGCGGCGGCGTGACGTTCACGGATTTCAGCGGGCAGGTGATCAAGAAGCAGCCGCAGCACATCACCTGGGATCCGGTGATGGCCGAGAAGGCGGGCTATCCGCATTTCATGCTCAAGGAGATCTACGAGCAGCCGTGGGCGGTGCGGGAGACGGTGCTCGGACGGACATCGCTCGAATCCGGCCGAGTCTTTCTCGAGGAGATGCAGATCGACGCGGCGACGCTCAAGGGCATCGAACGAGTGGTCATCGTCGCGTGCGGCACCTCGTGGCATGCCGGACTGGTCGGCAAGTTCGTGATCGAAGAGCTGGCGCGCGTACCGGTGGAGGTGGACTACGGATCGGAGTTCCGTTACCGCCAGCCGCACCCGCTGGTGGACAAACGGACGCTGACGATTGCCATCACCCAGTCGGGCGAGACGGCGGACACGCTCGGCGCGATGCGCGAGGCCAAGCGGCTCGGCACGCCGAGCATCGCGATCTGCAACGTCGTCGGCAGCATGGCGACGCGCGAGGCGGACGGCACGGTCTATACGCACGCCGGGCCGGAGATCGGCGTGGCGTCCACCAAGGCGTTCACGTCGCAACTGGTCGCGCTCTACCTGTTCGCGCTGGCGTTGAGCCAGACGCGCGGTACGCTCTCGCCTGAAGCCTCCCGTCCGCTCGTCGCGCAACTGGAACAGCTGCCGCTGCGCATCGAAGAAACGCTGCGTCTCGATCACGCCATCAAAGCGCTCTCGCACTCGGTGTCGCACCATCGCGACTTCCTGTATCTGGGCCGAGGCATCAGCTATCCCATCGCGCTCGAAGGCGCGCTGAAGCTGAAGGAAATCTCGTACATCCACGCCGAGGGCTACCCCGCCGGCGAGATGAAGCACGGTCCGATCGCGCTCATCGACGAAGATCTGCCGGTCGTCGCCGTGGCCGCCGACGACAACGTCTTCGAGAAATCGCTCGGCAACATCCAGGAAGCGAAGGCGCGCGGCGGCCGGGTCATCGTCGTGACCAACGCGTCGAAGACGCCGGCGCTCGAGGGCATCCTCAAACCGGGTCGTGACGTCGTCTTCGCCGTCCCCGACACGCACCCGTTGCTCATGCCCGTGTTACTGGTCGTGCCGCTGCAACTGCTCGCGTACCACGTCGCGATTCTGCGCGGATGCGATGTCGATCAGCCGAGGAATCTGGCGAAAAGCGTCACGGTGGAGTGATTCTCGATCGATCCATAACACGGAGTTCACGGACGACACGGAGAGCACTGAGGCCGGCTCCGTGATTTCCGTGTTTTGGGCCGAACGTGACACGCGTCAGAGATGGTCCAGGATCGCCGCGGCCATGGCCGTCGTGCCGATCGCGGTCTCGCCTGGCCCTGCGATGTCGGCGGTGCGCCGCCCGGCCTTGAGCGTGCGCTCGATCGCGGCGGTGATCGCCGCGCCCTCCTCTTTCAGCCCGAGCCCGTCGGACAGCAGCATCGCGGCGGAGGCGATCGCGCCGATCGGATTCGCGATGTCGCGACCCGCGAGATCGGGCGCCGAGCCGTGAACGGGCTCGAACAGGCCGGCGCCGCCGCCGAGGCTGGCGGACGGCAGGAGGCCGAGCGATCCGCAGATCGCGCCCGCCTCGTCGGAAAGGATGTCGCCGAACATGTTCTCGGTCAGCACGACGTCGAAGTGCGACGGCGTGAGCGCGAGCTTCATCGACGCGGTGTCCACGAACTCGTGCGAGAGCATGACCCCGGTGAACTCGTGCGACACCTCGGTGACGACGGTCCGCCAGAGGCGCGAGACTTCGAGCACGTTGGCCTTGTCCACCGACACGAGGCGGCCGCGGCGTGATTTGGCGAGCGTGAACGCCACGCGGGCGACGCGCTCGATCTCACTGCGCGAATAGCGCAGCGTGTTGACGGCCGCCTGGCCATCGGCGTCGATGCCGCGCGGCGTGCCGTAGTACAGCCCGCCCGTGAGCTCGCGGACGACGACGAGATCGGTGCCCGCGAGGACCTCCGGCTTGAGGGGCCCGGCCTGTTCGAGCCCGGGCCACGCCCGGGCCGGTCTCAGGTTCGCGTACACGCCCAGCTCCCGGCGCAGCGCCAGCAACGCCGCTTCCGGCCGGGCGGAGGGCGGTTGATTGTCGAAGGCGGGATCGCCGACCGCGCCGAGCAACACGGCGTCGGCGCTCTTCGCGGCGGCCAGCGTGTCGTCGGGCAGCGGCGCCGCTCCGGCCCGGAGCGCGCGGCCGCCGATCAGTTTTTCAGTGAACGTGAACGCGTGACCGAAGCGCTCGCCGATGCGGACGAGGACCCGGACCGCCGCTGCCACGACGTCCGGGCCAATGCCGTCTCCCGGGAGCAGGACAACGCCTGCCTTCACACCCCGAATCCGTAACCCGCTTCGGTGGTCGCGGCGTCTCCGAGGGACCGGACGACGGCGACGCCGCACACGGCCGAGGCGATCTCGAGCAGATCGTCGTCGGACACGAGCTTCTTGTGGTCGGCGAGCAGAATCATCCGCCGATAGATCTCGTCGAGATCCTCACGCGAGAGGCGAAGCCCCATCTGTTCGCAGCACTTCTGGACCGCGTGGCGGCCGGAATGACGGCCGAGCACGAGCGTCGTCTTCGGCACGCCGACATCTTCGGGCCGCATGATTTCGTAGGTGCGCCGATCCTTCAGCATCCCGTCCTGATGGATCCCGGCTTCGTGCGCAAACGCATTGCGGCCGACGATGGCCTTATTCGCCTGGACGCGCTCGCCGGTGAGCTCGGTGAGCAGCTGGCTCGCCGGAAACAGCTCGCGCGTCACCACGTCGGTGTGCACGGGCAGGCGATCCGGCCGCACACGCGTCGCCATCACGATTTCTTCGAGCGACGCGTTGCCGGCGCGCTCGCCGATGCCGTTGATCGTGCACTCGACCTGCCGCGCGCCGGCGCCAATCGCGGCGAGCGTGTTCGCCACGGCGAGGCCGAGATCGTCGTGACAGTGCGCGCTGAAGATCGCGCGATCGGCGTTCGGCACGCGCGAGATGATCGTCGTGAAGAACTGCGCGATCTCGTCCGGCGTGGAGTACCCGACCGTGTCGGGCAGGTTGATCGTCGTCGCACCGGCGTCGATGACGGATTCGACGACCCGGCAGAGGAAGTCGAGGTCGCTGCGTGTGGCGTCCTCGGCCGAGAACTCGACGTCGTCGGTGAAGCCGCGCGCGCGCAGGACCGCGTCGACGGCGGCCGAGAGGCACGTCTCGCGCGTCATGCGAAGCTTGCACGCCAGGTGGAGGTCCGACGTGGCGATGAACGTGTGAATGCGGCTGCGCCTGGCCGGCGCCAGCGCCATGCCGGCCCGGTCGATGTCCGCCGGCGCGCACCGGGCCAGGGCGGCGATGACGGGCCGCTCGACCGACCGCGCCACCTGGCTGACCGCTTCGGTATCGGCCTCGGACGCAATCGGGAAGCCGGCCTCGATGATGTCGACGCCGAGCGCGTCGAGCTGACGGGCCAGGCGAACCTTCTCCTCCACCCGGAGCGAGAATCCGGGCGCCTGCTCGCCGTCGCGCAAGGTCGTGTCGAAGATGACCAGACGGTCGGCCATAGATCGGCCAGTCTGCCGGTCGGGTGGCGTAAAAGTCAAAGTTATGTTCCTTAGTGTAGTAGTCGCATTATTTATTGACTGGAGGGGGTATACCGGGGCAGAATCGTTGCGCCAGGATCGGGGGCATTCGCCGAACTTACGTTTCCAGTCCGGCGATTTATCATTCCTTCTTGGTTCCAGTCATGACCCTCGAAGATCTCCGCGTCTTCGCCATGGTGGCCGCCGAGCGCAGCTTCTCGCGCGCCGCCCGCAAGCTGCGCCGGACCCAGCCCGCCGTCAGCCAGGCGATCCGCCGGCTCGAGGACGGCTCGGGCGAGCAGCTCATCGACCGTTCGTCGCGCGACGGCACGCTGACCGACGCCGGAGAGGTGCTCCTCGAGTACGCGACGCGGCTCCTGCGGCTCGTCGACGAGGCCGCGACGGCCGTGGCCGACCTGCGCGACATCAAGAAAGGGCGCGTGCTGGTCGGTGCGAACGAGGCCGGCGTGCACGCCGTCCTGCCGCTCATCTCGTCCTTTCAGCAGGAGTACCCCGGCATTCTCGTCGAGGTCCGGCGGATCCCGTCGCGACAGATGGCGCAGGAAGTGCTGCTGCGGACGGTGGACTTCGGCGTCCTGACGTTCAACCCGCCGGAACGCGAGCTGCTCTCGCTGCTGCTCGGCACGGACGAGCTCGTCCTGCTCGTCAAGCCGGACCACCCGCTCGCCGGCCGCAAGCAGGTGACGATGGAGGAGGTCGGGCGCCAGACGATCATCGCGCACAACGATCCGTCACCGGCGCGCGAGCGCGTGCTGCGGCTCTACGAACAGCGGCACGCCCCGCTCAACATTCGCATCTCGCTGCCGAGCCTCGACGGGATCAAGCGCGCGGTCGAGACCGGCCTCGGCGTGGCGCTGCTGCCGCGGCGCTGCGCGGCGGGAGAGATCGCGCGCGGTCAGCTGGCCGAAGTACGTGTGCCGGAGCTGCGCACGCCGCGCCAGTTGCGATTCGTCTACCGCCGCGACGGCGATCTGTCGCACGCGGCGCAGGCGTTTCTCGACGTCGCGCGGCGAAAGATCATCAAGTAGCGGGCGCGTCCTGCCAGTGCGTGTACGGCAGCGACTTGCCGACGCGCTCGACATCTTCGTAGCGCTCGAGCAGCAGGCTCGTGCCGTCCCACTCTCCGGTGACGAAGGCGTGTTTGGCGGCGGGGGGCAGGGACACGGGAAACTCGCGCCCGCCAATCGTCAGCCGCTCGTGCTCCAGATCCAGACTGAGCTCGACCTCCGGCGACGCGCCGGTGAGCGTCATGATCTCCGCGACGTGCTCGCGGCTCGCCGACACGCAGGGCAGGCCGATCGCGAGCGAGTTGCCGAGGAAGATCTCGGCGAACGACTCGCCGACGACCGCGCGAAGCCCGCGGCGGGAGAGCGCCTGCGGCGCGTGCTCGCGCGAGGACCCGCAGCCGAAATTCTCGTTGACGACGAGGATCCGCGCGTCCCGGCGCGCCGGATCCTCGAAGGGATGGACGGCGCCGCGGTCCGCGGCCTCGCGCCGGTCGTCCTCGAAGAGGTGCGCCTCGATGCCGTCGAACGTGATCGCCTTGAGGAACCGCGCCGGCATGATGCGGTCGGTGTCGATGTCGTGGCCGCGCATCACCAGCGCGGGCCCGGAGACGTGCGTGATCCGGGAACTCACTTCCTCACCCCTTCGTGGTGAAGCGTTCTGACATCCACGACCTCGCCCGCGATCGCGGCCGCCGCGACCATCGCCGGGCTCATCAGCAGCGTGCGTCCGGTCGGGCTGCCCTGCCGGCCCTTGAAATTGCGGTTGGAAGACGACGCGCAGATTTCGCGGCCCTCGAGCCGATCCGGGTTCATCGCCAGGCACATCGAGCAGCCAGCGTCGCGCCATTCGAAGCCGGCGTCGCGGAAAATCTCGTCCAGCCCTTCGCGCTCGGCCGCCGCACGGACGGCCTGCGATCCCGGCACGACCAGCGCCCGGACGTGCCCGGCGACGCGCTGCCCGGCGACCACGCGCGCGGCCTCGCGCAGATCGGACAGGCGGGAGTTCGTGCACGAGCCGATGAACGCGACGTCGATGCGCGTGCCGGCCACCGGCTGCCCCGGCCGGAAGCCCATGAACTCGAGCGCTTCGCTCACGGCCGCCCGCTCGGCGTCGGCCGACGCGGCCGGATCCGGCAGCCCGGCGTCCACGGCCACGGATTGTTCCGGGTTGATCCCCCAGGTCACCGTCGGCGCGATGCTCTCCGCGTCGATGCGCACGACATCGTCGTACGACGCGCCGGGATCGGAGGCGAGCGTTTGCCACCACCCACGCGCGCGATCGAACGTCGCCGCCGGCGGCGCGAAGCGCCGGCCGCGCAGGAACTCGTACGTCGTCTCGTCGGGGTTGACGTAGCCGATACGCGCGCCGCCTTCGATGGTCATGTTGCAGATCGTCATGCGCTCGTCCATCGACAGGCGATCGATCGTGTCGCCGGCGTACTCGTACGCGTAGCCGGTCCCGCCCTTCACGCCGAGCCGGCCGATGATGGTCAGGATGATGTCCTTCGCGTACACGCCGGGCGCGAGGCGGCCGCTGACCTCGATCCGGCGCACCTTGAGCGGCGACATCGCGAGCGTCTGCGACGCGAGCACGTCGCGCACCTGTGTCGTGCCGATCCCGAACGCGAGCGCCCCGAACGCGCCGTGCGTCGAGGTGTGACTGTCGCCGCAGCAGATGGTCATGCCCGGCTGCGTCAAGCCCAGCTCGGGACCGATGACGTGCACGATCCCCTGCGCGCCGCTCGCCAGGTCGAAGAGCGGGATGCCGTGACGGCGGCAGTTGGCCTCGAGCGCGGACGTCATGCTCTCGGCCATGAGGTCGGCAAACGGCCGCGCCTGCGACCTGGTGGGCACGATATGGTCCAGCGTGGCGAAGGTCCGCTCCGGCGCGCGCACCCGCCACCCGCGCGCGTCGATCTCATCGAACGCCTGCGGGCTCGTGACCTCGTGGACCAGGTGCAGTCCGACGTAGAGCTGCGTCTGCCCGTTCGGCAGTGTGCGCACCGCGTGCAGATCCCAGATCTTCTGAAAGAGGGTACGAGACATGAGCAGCTCCGATCGTATCAGGACGCGCTCGTTGCTGATTGAGGCATACGACTTGCTTATAGACAGGACACGGCCTTCGCGGCCCAAGACCCTCACAGATTCGTGTAGGCACTGGGCACTGGGCACTGGGCACTAGTTTCGGAGACTGCGGAGCGCTGAAGGAGAACCCCGATGGCAGATTCTGCAATGGTACCGGCGAGCCAAGTACGCAGTTTTCGCCAACTGCTCGTCTGGCAGGAAGCGATCGACCTCAGCGTTAAGGTGCATCACGCTGCCGGTTGCCTGCCCCACGAACAGCGTTTCGAGCTGGGTCGGGAAATGCGCCGGTCGTCGATTTCGGTTCCGTCGAATGTTGCCGAGGGGTTCAGTCGGCACTCTCGCAAAGCCTACCGGGCGCATGTCGCCGTCGCCCTCGGGTCTGATGCGGAGCTTGAAACGCAGGTCGAGATCGCAAAACGGCTTGAACTGTTGCCAACAGGCGTGCATGCCGATCTTCTCCAACGCTGCGATCTCGTTGGAAGACTCCTTCAAGGTCTCTGGCGATCGTTGGAGTCGTGACGCCAGTGATATTCTCGACCGAACTAGTGCCTAGTGCCTAGTGCCTACGCTTCTCGCCCGGCGTCGTGATTACGTTATCTAAACGTGGATTTTCTTTCATCGCTCAACCCCTCGCAACAGGACGCGGTCCTTCACACCGACGGCCCCGTGCTCATCCTGGCCGGTGCCGGCTCGGGTAAGACGCGCGTCATCACGTACCGGATCGTCCACCTGATTCGGGAAGGCCACGCGCGGCCGGAGGAAGTCCTCGCCGTGACCTTCACCAACAAGGCGGCCGAGGAGATGCGGACGCGCGTGGAGCAACTGGTCGGCGACGACTGCCGGCACATCTGGCTGTCGACGTTCCACGCGCTCTGCGCGCGCCTGCTGCGCCGCGAGGCGCCGGCGATTGGGCTGTCGCGAGATTTTGTCATCTACGACTCGTCCGATCAGCTCGCGGTCGTGAAACAGGCGCTGAAGGCGCTCGACATCGACGACAAGATGATTCAGCCGCGGGCGGCGCTCGGGCGCATCAGCCAGGCGAAGAACCGGATGGAGACGCCCGAGGCGATGCGTGGCACGGGCTGGAGCCTGCGCGACCAGCAGATCGCGAAAATCTATGACGCGTATCTGCGCACGCTCGCCGACGCGGGCGCGCTCGACTTCGACGACCTGCTCCTCAAGACCGTGGACCTCTTCGAAACGAGCGAGCGCGTGCGCGAGAGCTACGCGCGCAAGTTCAAGTACGTCATGGTGGACGAGTATCAGGACACGAACCGGCCGCAATACCTCCTGATCCGGCGGCTGTCTGCCTTCCACCGCAACCTGTGCGTCGTCGGCGATCCGGACCAGTCGATCTACCGCTGGCGCGGCGCCGACCTGCGCAACATCCTCGACTTCGAGCGCGACTATCCCGACGCGTACGTCGTGAAGCTCGAGCAGAACTATCGATCGACGCAGGTGATCCTCGACGCCGCATCAGCGGTGATCAGCCGGAATCGCAATCGCAAGCACAAGCGGCTCTGGACCGACCAGCAGGGCGGCGACAAGGTGCTCTACGTCCGGGCCGGCGACGAGCTCGAGGAGGCCGACTACATCACCCGGCTCGTGCGCGAGACTGCCACGACGCGAAAGGATCGCACGTCGGCGGTCCTGTATCGCACGAACGCCCAGTCGCGCGCGATCGAAGACGCGCTGATGCGCGAAGGGATTCCGTACCGCATCATCGGCGGCGTCCGGTTCTACGAGCGCAAGGAAATCAAAGACGCGCTCGCCTACCTGCGCCTGCTGATCAATCCCCACGACGACGTGAGCTTCCGCCGCGTGGTGAACGTGCCGGCGCGCGGCATCGGCAAGAGCCTGCTCGACGCGCTCGACGCGATCGAGCTCGAAGATCACGCCGATCTGACGCCGCTGCTCTCGGCCGGCCTCGATCCCTCGCCCACGCCACGGTCGCTGTGGGCCCGGCTCGTCGTCGCGCTCGAGCGGCGCACCATGCCGGCGCGCGCGCTCGCCGCCCTCAAGATCTTCCGCGATCTCATCGCCTCGCTGGCCGAGGACGCCGGCAGCGCGAGCGTCTCCTCGTCACTCAGCCGCATGCTCGACCGATCAGGCTACCTGCAGGACCTGCGCGACGAGCGCAGCGAGGAAGCCGAAGCGCGCATCGAGAACCTGATGGAGCTCGTGTCGGCCGCCGGTGAGTACGAATCGCGCGACGAGGAGCCCACGCTCGGGGGCTTCGTCGATCGCCTGTCGCTCCTCTCGGAGGCGGACGAGACCGAGGGCACCGAGGAGGCGCGCGTGTGGCTGATGAGCATGCACGCCGCCAAGGGCCTCGAGTTTCCGGTGGTCGTCGTCGCCGGGATGGAAGAGGGGCTGTTCCCGCACTCGCGCTCGGCGGAAGACGAAGAGGAAGTCGAAGAAGAGCGCCGGCTCTGCTACGTCTGCCTGACGCGCGCCCGCGAGCGGCTGATTCTCACCAGCGCGTCGCGCCGCCGCGTTTTCGGGGAGTACCAATCGGCGACGCCGTCGCGGTTTCTGGACGAGATTCCAGCGGAGCTGCTCGACCGGATCGAGCCGGTCGCGCCGCCGCGCTGGCAGGCCGGCTCCTACGAGCTGCGCAACCCCTACGGCCGGCGCTTCCCGCAGCGCCCGCCAGGCCGCGAGGGCCGAGCCGGCGGATCGTTCGCGTACGAGGACGAAGATCAGTCAACGAACGGCGGCGTGCGCACCGGCATGCGCGTCCGCCACAAGCAATTCGGCGTCGGCACCGTCGTCGCGGTCGAGGATCACGGCGACGACTTCAAGGTCACGGTGAAATTCCCCGCCGCCGGCACGAAAAAGCTGATGGCGCGCTACGCGGGACTGGAAAAGGCGTAGGGCAGAAGCGGTCGGAGGGGCCGGCTTCAACCGGCCCTGCGCGGGCGGGCGAAAGCCCGCCCCTCCTTCTGGTTAGTCTTCTGGGACTTCCGAGGTTTGCCTTTTGCTTTCCTCCCCGCCGTCATCCTCCGGCTCCGTCAGCGTCGCGATGGAGACCAGCCGATCGCCCTCGGCGAGATCCATCAGCCGGACACCTTGGGTGTCGCGGCCGATCGGGCGGAGATCGCCGGCCTTCATGCGGATGATCTGGCCCTGCTCGGTGACGAGGAGCAGCTCGTCGCGGTCGGTGACGTAGGCGATGCCGATGACGAGGCCGTTGCGGTCGCTCGTCTGCACGTTCTTGAGGCCGATGCCGCCGCGTGTCTGACGGCGGTACTCGTTCACCTCGGTGCGCTTGCCATAGCCGTTTTCGCAGACGGTGAGGAGCGTGCCGTCCTCGCTGACGACCTGCATGGCGACGACCTCATCGCTCTCGCGGAGCTGCATCCCGCGGACGCCGTAGGCGGTGCGACCCATCGGGCGGGCGTCGGCCTCGGCAAAGCGGATGGCCATGCCGTTGCGTGAGCCGATCACGAGGTCCTTGTTGCCGTCGGTTTCAGCCACCGCGATCAACCGGTCGTCGTCGTCGATCTGAATGGCGATGATCCCGGCGGCCCGGGGATTCGAGAACGCGCTGAGATCGGTCTTCTTGATCGTGCCCTTCCTCGTGCCCATGACGATGAAGCGCGTCCCCTCCTCCTCGGGAAACGCCTGAACCCGGAGGAGCGCCGCGATCTTCTCGCCGTCGGACATGTTGACCAGATTGGCGATCGACTTGCCTTTGCTGCTGCGGCCGACTTCCGGCACGTCGTAGACGCGCAGCCAGTAGCACTTGCCGCGGTCCGTGAAAATCAGAATATAGGCGTGCGTGTTGGCCACGAACAGGTGGCGCACGACGTCCTCTTCGCGCGTCGCCATCCCGATCAGGCCCTTGCCGCCACGCCGCTGCTTCCGGTACGCGTCGAGCGCGGTCCGCTTGATGTACCCGGTGTTCGTCGAGGTAATCACCACGTCCTCGTCGGCGATCAGGTCCTCGACCCGGAAGGCGCCGCTGTCCTCGATGAAGTCGGTGCGGCGATCGTCGGCGTACTTGTCGCGAATCGCCTTCAGCTCGTCGACAATGATGCCGATCACGAGCTCGTCGTTGCCGAGGATGGCGCGCAGGCGCGCGATCGTCTTCGCCAGCTCGGCCAGCTCGTCGAGGATCTTCTGACGCTCGAGGCCGGTGAGCCGCTGGAGCTGCATGTCCAGGATCGCCTGCGCCTGGACGTTCGTCAGCGCGAACTCGGCGACCAGGCCCTGCTTCGCCTCGGCGGGATTCCGCGATCCGCGGATCAGCGTGATGACGGCGTCGAGGTGATCGAGGGCGATCCGCAGGCCCTCGAGGATGTGCGCGCGGGCTTCCGCCTTGCGCAGCTCGAATTCGGTCCGGCGACGGACGACCTCGCGGCGGAATTCGATGAAGTGCTCGATGATGTCGAGCAGCCCGAGCACGCGCGGCCGCCCCGAGACGATGGCCAGCAGCGTGATGCCGTAGCCCATCTGCAGCTTCGTGTGCTTGTAGAGGTTGTTCAGGACGACATCGGGCAGCTCGCCGCGCTTGAGCTCGATGACGATCCGCATCCCGTCGCGATCCGATTCGTCGCGCAGATCGGAGATGCCGTCGATCTTCTTCTCGCGGACGAGCTCGGCGATCTCGGAGATGAGCGCGGCCTTGTTCACCTGGTACGGGATTTCGGTCACGACGATCGACGTGCGATCGCCCTTCTTGTTCTCCTCGAAGGCGGCCTTGCCGCGGACGACCACGCCGCCGCGGCCCTCTTTGTAGGCCTTGTAGATGCCCTCACGACCGACGATCGTTCCGCCGGTCGGAAAATCCGGCCCGGGAATCGTCTGCAGGAGCGCCCGGAACCGCTCCTCGCGCGAGCCGGTCCGCAGGTTGATGACCTCGATGACGCCGTCGATGACTTCCCGCATGTTGTGCGGCGGGATGCTCGTCGCCATGCCGACGGCGATGCCGGTCGATCCGTTCACCAGGAGGTTCGGGTACGGCGCGGGCAGCACGACGGGCTCTTCGGTGGTCTCGTCGAAGTTCGGCCGGAAGTCGACGGTGTCCTTGTCGAGGTCGGACATCATCGCTTCGGCCAGCGGCGCGAGACGCGCTTCGGTGTAGCGGTAGGCCGCGGGCGGATCGCCGTCAACCGACCCGAAGTTGCCCTGGCCGTCCACCAGGAGGTACCGCATGTTGAAGTCCTGCGCGAGGCGGACGAGCGTGTCGTAGGCCGGCACGTCGCCATGCGGATGGTAGTTGCCGATGACCTCGCCGACGATCTTCGCGCACTTGCGGTACTGGCGGTTCGACGCGAGCCCCATCTGACGCATGGCGAACAACACGCGCCGGTTCGCAGGCTTCAACCCGTCGCGGATGTCAGGCAGCGCCCGCCCGATGATTACGCTCATCGCGTAATCCATGTACGAGCGCTTCATCTCGTCTTCGATGTTGACGGGGATTCTTGTTTGGGGATTCTGATCCATGTTCCTTGTGGGTTCCGGAGTTCCGGGGTTCCGAGGTTCGGTTCCTGGGTTCGGTTCCGGGTTCGGGGTTCAGGTTCCGCGGCGTGCAGAACCTCGGAACCGAACTCCGGAACCGCGGAACCCCGGAACTCCGGAACCCTTCACCGTCAGATGTCCAGGTTTTTCACATCCAACGCGTTGTCTTCAATGAACTTCCGTCGCGGCTCGACCTGGTCGCCCATCAGCGTCGTGAACATCAGGTCGGCTTCGGTGTGGTCCTCGGCTTTGACCTGCAGCAGCGTGCGCTTCGCCGGGTCCATCGTCGTTTCCCAGAGCGTGTCCGGGTTCATTTCGCCGAGGCCCTTGTAGCGGTTGACCGCGAGGCCGCGGCGGCCCGCCGCGACGAAGTACTCCACCAGTTCGTCGAGCGATTCGACCCGCCGATCGCCAGTCGCGCGCGACGCGGCCGGTGCGGCGGGCGTGCCGGCGGCTTCGGCCGGTTCCGCCTCTGCTTCGTCCGCGTCCTTCTCCTCCGCCTGTGACGAGACGGCCGTGCGGATCGTGACCGGACCGACCATCAGGTCGCGCACGTCCTGATACACGTTGGCGAGCGTCCGGAATTCTCCGGTCGTGACGAAGTCGATGTCGAGCCGATGACGCCGCCCGTAGCCGGCGCTGTGGTCTTCGATCACGACCGCAAACGCCTGGTGCTCCGGATCGTCCACGACCGACGTCTGGATGTCGGTCGCTTTCAGGTGGCCCCCGAGCGCGTCCACGGCGGCCCGGTTCTGCCAGAACGCCTTGTCGCCGGCTTCGCCTTCGAGCAGGGCCAGAATCGCCCGCCGGAACGGCCCGCGACGTTCGACGAGCTGCAGCAGTTTCCGGAAGACCATCAGGCGCTCGAGCCGTTGCTCCAGCGCTTCGCCGGAGATTTCCTTCCCCGTCGCCAGTACGAGCGTCCGCGACTCGGCCGCTCGCCGGATCAAGAACGCTTCGAGCTCGCGCTCGTCCTTGATGAACGTTTCCTGCCGGCCACGCTTGGCGCGGAACAGTGGCGGCTGCGCGATGTGGATGTGCCCGCGATCGACGAGGTCGCGCATCTGCCGGTAGAAGAACGTCAGGAGCAACGTGCGGATGTGCGACCCGTCCACGTCGGCGTCCGTCATGATGATGACGCGATGGTAGCGCAGCTTGTTCGCGTCGAATTCGTCGCCGCCGATGCCGCAGCCGAGTGCGGCGATGATCGTGCGAATCTCCTCGTGGCTCAGCATCTTGTCGAAGCGCGCCTTCTCGACGTTGAGAATCTTGCCCTTGATGGGCAGGATGGCCTGGAAGCGGCGATCGCGTCCCTGTTTGGCGGAGCCACCGGCCGATTCCCCCTCGACGATGTAGAGCTCGCTCTTCGACGGATCCTGCTCCTGGCAGTCCGCGAGTTTGCCGGGCAGCGCCGTGTTGTCGAGCGCGCCTTTCCGGCGCACCAGATCGCGCGCCTTGCGCGCCGCCTCGCGCGCCAGCGCGGCGTCGACGACCTTCGCGACAATCCGCTTCGAGACGCTCGGGTTTTCCTCGAGGAACGCCCCGAGCCGATCGTTGACGATGCCCTCGACGATGCCCTTGACCTCGGTGTTGCCGAGCTTGGTCTTGGTCTGCCCTTCGAACTGCGGGTTCGGGATCTTGACCGAGATCACCGCGGTCATTCCCTCGCGGACGTCGTCGCCGCCGATGCTTTCGCTCAGTTTCTCGGCCAGATTGCTCCGCGACGCGTAAGAGTTGATGGTCCGCGTGAGCGCCGAACGGAATCCGGACAGGTGCGTCCCGCCCTCAGTCGTGTTGATGTTGTTGGCGAAGCTGTACGTCGTCTCGGTATAGCCGTCGTTCCACTGCAGCGCGATCTCGACGGCGATCCCGTCGCGCTCGCCGGTCATGACGATCGGCTTCTCGTTGATCGGCGTCCGGTTCTTGTTCAGGAACTCGACGAACTCGCGGATGCCGCCTTCGTAGACGAAGTGGTGGCTCTTGCCATCGCGCTCGTCGTCGATCGCAATCGAGACGCCGGCGTTGAGGAACGCGAGCTCGCGCAGCCGCTGCGACAGTGTTTCGAAACTGAACTCGATGGTCTCGAATACCGAGGTGTCCGGCTTGAACGTGACCTTGGTGCCGCGTTTCTCGGTGGTGCCGGTGACCTCGAGCGCGGCCGACGGCGTGCCGCGCTCGTAGCGCTGCTGGTGGACCTGGTGATTGCGCCAGATTTCGAGCTCGAGCCATTCCGACAACGCGTTGACCACCGATACGCCGACGCCATGCAAACCGCCGGAGACCTTGTACGCGGAGTTCTCGAACTTGCCGCCGGCGTGGAGCACGGTGAGGACGACTTCGGCGGCCGACTTCCCGCTCTCGTGGAGATCGACGGGAATCCCGCGGCCGTCGTCGATGACCGTGACGGAGCCGTCGATGTGGATGGTCACCGCCACGTTCCGGCAGAACCCCGCCAGGGCTTCGTCGATGGAGTTGTCCACGACCTCGTAGACGAGGTGGTGCAGGCCGCTCGGCCCGGTCGATCCGATGTACATCGCCGGACGCTTGCGAACCGCTTCGAGCCCTTCGAGTACCTTGATTTTGTCAGCGCGGTAGTCGTCAGGCCCGGCGGACACGGTCCGGCCGGAATCTTTTAGCTCAGTGTTAGACATATGAAAAGGACATCGGGTGTCGTTTTCTGACGGTCACGAGAAAACGACACCCGATGTCTTGACTCAGATCCTCATCGGCATGATCACGTACGTGTACTCGTAGCCTTCGGCGCCGATGGGTTTCACAACCGCCTGGCTCATTTCGTCCTTGAACTCGAGTTGAACATTCTCGGTTTCGACGACGCTCAGGAAGTTGTCAACGTAGTCCGCATTGAAACAAATCTGCATCGATCCGCCGTCGTAATCGACGGGGAGCACTTCGTGCGCTTCGCCGACCTCCGGCGTGCTCGACGTGATCTCGACCTGGTCTTTGGCCAGGACGAACTTCACGGCTTTGGAGCGCTCGTTCGAGAGCAGCCGCACGCGGCGTACAGCTGCTGCGAGCCGATCCCGATCGAATTCGATCTTCTTGTCGTTCGTCTTGGGAATCACGCGCTCGTACGCCGGGAAGTTCGCGTCGATCTTCCGCGAGATCAGGAGACGCCCGCCGGCGCGGAAGAACAGGTGGTTCTCCCCCTGGGAGAACTCGACCGCGTCGGCCCCGTCGATGAGACGGGCGACCTCGTTCAGCGTCTTCCGCGGCAGCAGCACTTCGGACTTCACGCCCTTCCCGGGGGACTCGTACACGCTGATGAATGCGAGGCGATGGCCGTCGGTGGCGACCATGCTCATCGCGTCGCCGCGCAGGACGAGCTGCGCGCCGTTCAGAAAATAGCGCGTGTCCTCGCTCGTGATGGCAAACCGCGTATGGGAAATCAACCGCTTCAGCGCCGCGCCCGGCAGCGTGACCTCGGCGTCGTGGCCCTCCTGCGGCGGCGTCGGAAACTCGCTCGCCGGCAGCGTCTGCATCCGCGACTCGAAACGGTCAGCCGCGATCGTGACGCTCTTGCCGCTCTTGTCCTCCTGCAAACGGATTTCGGTGTCGGGCAGCGCGCTGACGATCTCGAACAACTTCTTCGCCGGCATCGTGAGCGTGCCGGGTTTGACGACCGTCGCTTCACACCGGCTGCGCAGACCGACGTCCAGATCGGTGGCCAGCAGCGAGACGCCGTCCTTCGTCGCTTCGATCAGGACATTCGCGAGGATGGGGATCGTGTTCTTCCGCTCAACGATGCCTTGCAGGAGAGACAGTTCTTTCAGCAGATCGTTCTTGCGGACGACAAGTTCCATGGGTGGGGCGGCCTCGCGCTCTCCCCGTCACCGAGCGGGGGATCGGTCAATCTCTCAAGAGATCAAAAGACTACAAATTATAACAAACATAAGGGCCTGTTGGTACTCGAAACATCGCGAATAAGTCATTTTGGGTCAATGGGTTAAGTTGTGGAAGTTTCTGTGGATATCAAGCGCGGCCCAGCGGCTGGATCCTGTGGGAATCCACCCCTGCCATGCGCGTCCACAACTCATCCACAGGCTTCCCTGTGGAAGACCTGTGAGTCGGGGCCTCACGCCCCGGATTCACGTGCGAATCGACTCGAGGAGGGTGTTGATAAGGCTGTTGAAGGCCGGGTCCTTCTGGCGCAGTTGCTCGACCTTGCGGATCGAGTGAATCACCGTCGAATGGTGCTTGCCGCCGAAGCTCTTGCCGATCTCGGGCAGGGAGGCATTCGTCAGCGACTTGCAGAGGTACATGGCCACCTGGCGCGGCTTGGCCACCGACTTCGAGTTGTTCCGTGATTTGAGCTCGACCATCTTCAACTGGTAGTAGTCGGCCACGAACTTCTGAATCATGTCGATGGTGACGGCCCGCTCGTCGTGGCGCAGGACGTCACGCAGCACCTCCTGCGCCAGCGACATCGACAGGTCGCGCCCGGTCAGCGACGCGTACGCCAACAGCCGAATCAGCGACCCTTCCAGCTCACGGATGTTCGACTTGATTCGCCCGGCAATGAACAACGCGACATCGTCGGGGAGGAAGACGCCCTCCGCATCGGCTTTCCGCTTGAGAATCGCGATCTTCGTCTCGAGATCGGGCGGCTGGATGTCCGCGATGAGTCCCCACTCGAAACGGCTGCGCAGGCGCTCTTCGAGCTCGCTGATCTGATGCGGCGGGCAGTCGCTGCTGAGGATGATCTGTTTCTGCGCGTCGTGCAGCGCGTTGAAAGTGTGAAAGAACTCCGTCTGCGTCCGCTCCTTGCCGACGATGAACTGGATGTCGTCAACGAGCAGGACGTCCACGCCGCGATAGCGCTCGCGAAACTCCAGGATCCGGTCATAGCGGATCGCGTTGATGACTTCGTTCATGAACCGCTCCGCCGAAATGTACGTGAGCTTCAATCCCCGGCTGTGCGTCATGACGTAGTGCCCGATGGCGTGCATCAGATGCGTCTTGCCCAGGCCCACGCCGCCGTAGAGGAAGAGCGGATTGTAGGAACGCGACGGTGCTTCCGCGACGGCGCGGCAGGCCGCATGCGCGAACTGATTCGACGCGCCGACGATGAACGTCTCGAACGAGTATCGGGGACTGAGTCCGCCGGGATCGGCGGGTTCCTCTTCGGCGTCGGCCCGCGCGACCGCCTGGAGCGGAACGGGGCTGGGCGGGGCCGGGGCATCGGGAGCGTCCGGAACGAAGCGCACCGCCACCCCGGCCCGCCCGACCTCCCCAAGGGCTTCCTCGATGACCCCGGTGTAGTGTTTGGTCAACCACTGGACTGAATCCGGGTCGCCGACCCGGACCGTGATGGTGTTGCCGTCGTCGCTGACGAGGGAGGTCTTCTGGAACCAGGCGTAGTAGCTGTAACGGTTGACCTTGGTCTCGATCCGGCCAAGAACCGCGTCCCAGATAGTGCCCGTCATCCGCTACCCCAGACCATCCCGGCCGCGTCCGGGCCGCAAAAGCGCGGCTGGAAGTCCAATAAACACTAGAGGTTACGCGAAGCGATCGCGAAAACCCTAGGATTTCCACAGGTTTTTCCACAGGTGTGGAAAACTTTCTTGGAGGCCGCCCCGAGGCGGAAGGCCGGAAAATCTACCACAGCCGCCTGCCCCTGACAACGCTCGACGAAAGCGAATTGACGGCTTTTCAACCAGCCGCTACGATCTAGGTTTCCTCAGGGTGTGAACCCACCCAGCCGGGAGTCCAATGAAGCGCACTTTTCAGCCGAACCGCCGCCACCGCCGCCGCACGCACGGGTTTCTCGTCAGGATGCACACCAAGAACGGCCGGATCGTGCTCAAGCGCCGCCGCGCCAAGGGGCGCAAGCGCCTGACGGTCTCGTCAGAGTAGCGGCCGCGAGAATCGTCCTGAAGTTTCCGAGGGCGGCGCGCCTGCACGTTCGCGCTGAGTTCGATGCGGTCCAGGACGGCGGCCGGCGCGTGAGCGCGCGGTTTCTCACGATCATCGGCCGGCCGAACGCGTTCGATCACGATCGGCTGGGGATCATCGCGTCGCGCCGGGTCGGCGGTGCGACCGCGCGCAATCGCGCCAAGCGGCGCGTGCGCGAATTGTTCCGGAAGGAACCGCCGGCGCGCGCCCGGGCGGACGGCGGCCGGCCGCTCGATCTCGTCGTCGTCGCACGCCCCGCCCTCGTTGACGCCTCGTTCGCCGCGGTGGAAGAAGATTTTCGCGTCGCGCTCCGCAAGTTGCGCGGCGTGAGGTAAGTGATGCAACCAAGTGTGCGCGTCGGCCTCGTGATCGTCCGGGCCTACCAGCTGCTCCTCAGTCCGTTCGCCGGCGGCGCGTGCCGCTTTGCGCCTTCATGCTCGGCGTACGCGCTCGAGGCGATCGAGACGCACGGTCTCGCGCGCGGCCTCTGGCTCGCGATCCGCCGTGTCGCCCGCTGCCATCCGTTCGCCCAGCCGGGCATCGACCCTGTCCCGCCGCCCGCGGCTGGCCGCTGAGGAGATCGCGACACCCTTCATGGAAAAACGCGTCTTCCTCGCGATCTTTCTTTCGTTCGTCGTCCTGGCGCTTTACCAGTCGTACTTCGCTCCGAGGCCGGCACCGCGTCCGGCGCCGGCGGCGACGGCACCAGGGACGCCGACCGCGCCGGGTGCGACGCCGGCGGCCCCAGGCGCGACGCCGGCCACTGCCGGCGCAACACCAGCGGCGGCGGCTCCGGCCGCGCCCGCTCCCGCGCCGCTCGAAGCGCCCGCGATCGATCCGGCCGCCCGCGACGTCGTCGTCGAGACCGACACCGTACGCGCCACGTTCACGACCGCTGGTGCGACGCTCAAGAGCTGGCGCCTGAAAAAATATCTCGACTGGCAGGGACAGCCGCTCGATCTGATTCCCGCCGACGCACCGGCGCAGCGGCCGTTCACGCTGGCCACCGACGATGCGGCGCAGTCAGCCGCGCTCGCATCAGCGGTCTATCAGCCGAGCGCTGAAGGGTTGTCGCTCGGGACCGGGACCGGCACGCTCGCCTTCCAGTACCGCGACAAGTCGGGATTGCGCGCGGAAAAACGGTTCTACTTCCAGCCCGACGGCAAGCGGTACGTCGTCAACGTCGAAGCGACGATCGAGTTCAACGGCGTCGCGAAGCCGATCATGATTTACGGCGGCGCGGGCCTGGGGATGGGCTACGCCGCGGACGGATCGGCGCCGCATCCGCCGCGCGCCGTCCAGATGCGCAACGGCAAAGTGGAGCGGCTGACCGCTGCGACGCTCCAGGAACAGCCGCGCTACGAAGGCGAGTTCCGCTTTGCCGGCGTCGAAGATCAGTTCTTCGTGACGACGGCCGTGGTCGCCGGCGAACAGGCGCGGCTCGAGTACGCGCCGCTGCACCTCCCGGTGCCCGGCAACACCGCGGGCCTGATGCGCGAGTTCATCGCCTATTCGGTCAGCCCGAACCTCGGCGTCGCGCCGTCGCGCGCGGTGACGATCCCGTTCTTCATCGGTCCGAAGGACATCGACGTGCTGAGCGCGGTGGACCAGCGGCTCGAGAACGCCATCGACTTCGGCATGTTCGCGTGGCTGGTTCGGCCGCTGCTCCGATCACTCAAGTGGCTCAATGGCTACCTGCACAATTACGGCTGGTCGATCGTCGCGCTCACGATCCTGATCAACCTCGCCATTTTCCCGCTGCGCCACCGCAGCATGGTGTCGATGCGCAAGATGCAGGCGCTGCAGCCGGAAATCAAGGCCATCCAGGATCGCTACGCGAAGTACAAGGTCACCGATCCCGAACGTCAGAAGATGAACGCGGAAATGATGGCGCTCTACAAACAGAAGGGCGTGAATCCCGTCAGCGGCTGCCTGCCGATGCTCCTGACGATGCCGATTCTGTTCGCGTTCTACGCGATGCTGTCGGTGGCGATCGAGCTGCGCGGCGCGCCGTTCTTCGGCTGGATCCACGACCTCTCGGTCCGCGATCCGCTCTACATCACGCCGATCGTCATGGGCGCGACCATGTTCTGGCAGCAGTGGCTGACGCCGTCCACCGCCGATCCGATGCAGAAGCGGATCTTCATGCTGATGCCGATCATCTTCACGTTCACGTTCCTCGCCTTCCCCGCCGGGCTCGTGATCTACTGGCTGGTCAGCAACCTGATGGCGATCAGTCAGCAGCTCGTGACCAACCGCCTGCTGGGACCGCCGCCGCAGCCGCGCCTGGCGAAAGCCGCAGCCGGCGCCCCGCCTCCGAAGACGATGCGAAAGGGTCAGTCATGAGCGAGCTCGATGCCAAAGTAATTGAGTTCATCCGTCAGGTGACCGGCGCCATGGGCCTCGAGCTCGAGGTCGCGACCGAGGAGACGCCCGACAACATCCGGCTGAATCTGAGCGGCGAGGGCGCCGACGCGCTGCTGCGGCGGAAGGGCGACACGCTCGACGCGCTGCAGGTCATCGTCAACACCGCGTTCCGCCGTGATGCGCGCGGCGACCGCCACTACGTGGTGGACGCGCTCGGCTTCCGGAAGAGCAAGGACGCGGAACTCCGCCAGATGGCGATCTTCCTCATGGACAAAGTACGGTCCACCGGCCGGCTCGAGGAGATCGGCCCGCTCAACCCGTACGCGCGCCGCATCGTGCACTTGACCGTGGCCGAAGACGAGACGCTGACATCCGAAAGCGTCGGCGACGCTTTCCTGAAGTCGGTCGTGATTTCCCGGAAGGTCTGAACCGGAAATTATCGATCCGAACGCCAGGTGCGTACTTTCAGCGTTCTTGACACCATTGTCGCCGTCGCGACGCCGCCGGGCCGGGGCGGCATCGGCGTGGTGCGTGTCTCAGGACCGGACGCGGTCGCGATTGCGTCGCGGCTCCTCGATCGCGACGAGCCGCTGACGCCCAGACACGCGACGTTCGCGCGCGTGGTCGAACCCGGACCGGCCGGCCTTGCCCGCGCGATCGATCAGGTCGTCGTGACGTGGTTTGCCGCGCCGCAGTCGTACACCGGACAGGACGTCGTCGAAATCAGCGGACATGGGAGCCCGCTGCTGTTGCAGCGGATCGTGGAGCTGGCGATCGCGGCCGGCGCGCGGCTGGCCGAGCCGGGCGAGTTCACGCTGCGCGCGTATCTTTCCGGTCGAGTGGATCTGGCGCAGGCCGAAGCGGTCGCCGATCTCGTCGAGGCGGTCACGCCGCTTCAGGCGCGCGCCGCGATGGACCAGCTCGAGGGCACGCTCACCGGGACCATCGCGCGGATCGACGCCGCGCTCTTCGATCTGGCCGCTCGTCTCGAAGCCTCGCTCGATTTTCCGGACGAGGGCTTTCACTTCGTCACGCGCGCCGACGCGACCGCCGAGGTCGCCCGCATTCGCGCTGATCTGGATCGACTCGCGAGCGAGGGCCGGATGGGCCGCATCGTCCGCGAGGGGCGGCTCGTCGTGATCGTCGGCCGGCCGAACGCCGGGAAGTCGAGCCTCTTCAACGCGCTCATCGGCGCGGCCCGCGCCATTGTCACCGACATCCCGGGAACAACGCGCGACCTGCTGACGGAGCGCGTGGACATCGGCGGACTGCCTATCACGCTGGTGGACACCGCCGGGATTCGCGAGGCGCGAGACGTGGTCGAGGCCGAGGGCGTGGACCGCGCCCGCCGCGCCCAGGAGATTGCGGCGCTGTCACTCGTCGTCGTGGACGGATCGACGGCCCTGACCGACGACGATCGCCAGCTCGTCGCCGACACGCGCCCGCCGCGGCTGATCGCCGTCAGCAAATCGGACTTGCCGCCGCGGTGGGAGACGACGGAACTGACGCAGGACGACGACGCCGTCCGCGTGGCCGCGCTCACGGGCGACGGACTCGCCGACGTGCGGGATCGGCTCGTTTCCGCGCTCGTCGATCGCGAGGACCTGCGCGACACGCCCGCGATCTCGAACGTCCGTCACCTCGCGCTCGTCGATCGCGCGGTGGCGGCCGTCGATCGCGCCGCCGCCGGGCTCGCGGCCGGCGTGACCGAAGAGCTCATCCTCACCGATCTCGCCACCGCCCGCCACGCGCTCGAAGAGATCACCGGCAGACGCACGCCGGACGATCTGCTCGCGCACATCTTTGCCAGGTTCTGCGTGGGCAAGTGAAGCCGGTGCACAAGTGCACTGTGCACCGGTAAGATCACTCGGATGTCCGACTTCGACGTCATCGTCGTGGGCGCGGGGCACGCGGGCGCGGAAGCGGCGTGGGCGGCGGCGCGCGTGGGGTGCCGGGTCGGGCTCTGCACGCTCTCGGCCGAGACCGTCGCTCTCATGCCGTGCAATCCGGCGATTGGCGGGACGGCGAAGGGCCATCTGGTCCGGGAAATCGACGCGCTCGGCGGTCTGATGGGTCTCGCGACCGACGCCACGGGGATTCAGTTCAAACTGCTCAACCGGAGCCGGGGCCCGGCGGTCTGGTCGCCCCGCGCGCAGGCCGACAAGAGAGAGTACGGCCGCTGGGTGCGGGAGGCGCTCGACGCGCAACCCGGCCTCACCTGGCTGTTCCGCCGTGCCGGGAGGGTGCTGCTCGAGCAGGGCCGCGTCCGCGGTCTGATGTTCGAAGACGGCGACGTCGTGACGTGCGGGGCGCTGGTGGTCACGACCGGAACGTTTCTGAACGGATTGGTGCACATCGGCGACGAGCAGCGTCCCGCCGGGCGCGCGGGCGAGCCGCCCACGCATGAGTTGGCCGAGTCGCTGCGGGCGTGCGGTTTCGAGATGGGCCGGCTCAAGACGGGCACCCCGCCGCGCCTCGACCGGCGGAGCATCGACTTCTCCCGTTTCCCGGAGGAGCGCGGCGACGATCCGATCGTGCCGTTCTCTTTCCTGTCGGATCGAATCGAGCGCCCGCAGATCGCGTGTCATCTGGTCTACACGTCCGATCGGCTGCACGCGATTGTGCGCGACAGCATCGGGAAATCGCCGCTCTACAACGGCCAGATCAAGGGCGTGGGCCCTCGCTACTGTCCCTCGCTCGAAGACAAGATCATGCGGTTTCCCGACAAGGAACGGCACCAGATCTTTCTCGAGCCGGAAGGGCGCGACGTCAACGAGATCTACGTCAACGGCTTGTCGATGAGCCTGCCGCGCGCCGTGCAGGAGGCCATCGTGCATGCCCTGCCCGGGCTCGAGGATGCGACGATCCTCCGCCACGCGTACGCCGTCGAGTACGACTTCATCCAACCCACCGAGCTCGATCGATCGCTCGAGACGAAACGAGTCAACGGGTTGTTCTTCGCGGGCCAGATCAACGGCACGTCGGGCTACGAGGAAGCCGCCGCGCAAGGGCTCGTTGCCGGGCTGAACGCGGCGCGGCGCGTGCAGCAGCAACCGCCGATCGTGCTTGGCCGCGATCAGGCGTACATCGGCATTCTGGTTGACGATCTCGTGACCCGAGGCTGTCTCGAACCGTACCGGATGTTCACGTCGCGAGCAGAGCACCGTCTGGTGCTGCGTATCGACAACGCCGATCTGCGGTTGACGCCGATCGGACGCGCGGCCGGGCTGGTCGACGATGCGCGGTGGTCGCGATTCGAGGCGAGACGCGCGCGCCTCGAGCGTAATCGCACGCGGGCCGGCGCGACCCGCATTGCGATCGACGGCGAGCACGTGACGGTCGCGCAGGCGCTCGCGCGGCCGGAGACGACGCTCGCGGATCTGCAGGCGCAGGGATTCACGATCGAGACGACGCCGGCCGATGCGGGGTTCGATGCGGCGACGATTCAGGCCGAAGGCAAGTATCACGGGTACCTCCGGCGTCACGATCAGCAGTGGGCGCGCGCGCAGCATCAGGAGGCGCGCGAGATTCCACACGGGTTCCAGTACGCCGGCATTCCAGGACTCTCCAGAGAGATCGTCGAACGACTGACGGCGATCCGGCCGGCGACGATTGGGCAGGCGTCGCGCGTCCCTGGTGTGACGCCGGCCGCTGTGGCGATCGTGCTCGCGCGCGTGATGCGCGCGTAGCGTCGCGCGCGACGCCCCACGACAGTTCACTGCCCCACCACGACAGAGCGTCAGGTCGGCAAGACTTCGGCGCCGCGGCGTGCGTGCGTAACGGCGGGAAATGCGCGACTCGGATGTGGATCGGGCTATGCAACCAGGGAGAATAGAGGTGTGAGTGAGGATCTGGGTGCGCAGATTCAGCGCCGCGCGACAAGGGTTGGGGTGGCGTTATCCGGGGAAGTGGTAGAGGGACTGGAGGCCTATGTAGGTCTTTTGACCAAATGGAATTCACGGTTGAATCTGACAGCACTCGAGCTGGAACCGATGGCGGATGTCTCGGTGGATCGACTGCTGATTGAGCCGCTCGTCGCCGCTCAGTTTCTGCGGACCACTGATCAACTCCTGGTGGACATCGGATCCGGCGGCGGGTCGCCAGCGATCCCACTCAAGCTGGCGGCACCAGCGATCCAGATGGTGCTGGTGGAGTCGAAGACGAGGAAGTCGGCGTTCCTGCGGGAGGCCGTGCGACAACTCGAATTGGCGGACGTGGAAGTCGAAACCGGCCGTCTCGAGTCGCTTGCCGAGCGGGGACGTCTCAGCGATTCAGCGGACGTCGCGACGCTCCGGGCTGTCCGGGCCGACGCCGCGTTGTGGAAGGCGGTCACTGGTATCCTCAGGCCAGGGGGCCGCGTTCTGTGGTTTGGCGCAGTGGAAACCGCCGGGTCCTCCATTACCCCGCCACTGCGCCTGGTTGAAATGAGGACCCTGATGCCGGAGTCGTCCAATGGCCTGGCCGTACTTGAGAGGCAGGACTGAGATGCCGGCGGAGCCCGTGCTGGTGCCGCTCAATTGCCTGTCCTGCGGAGGCATGATTGAAGTCGCCTGCGAGGTCGAGCCTGGGACACTGGGGGAGACGGTACGGTTTGAGTGTCCGTACTGCTCAGCCGTTCGCGAGTTCGAGGCGCCGGGACGCGTCATTCACGTGGCAGCGCGGCAGGTTGGCGCCGGACCGCAGACCAAGCATTAGTTCATTTGGGATTCAGGGATTTGGGATTTAGAGATTCCTGGGTTCGCGGTTCTGGAGTTTCTCGTCTTCGGTTTCGCGGCTCACCGGTCTCGGCGCTCTGCAGCGAATCTCTGAACCCCTGAACCCCTGAACCCTGAACCCCTGAATCCACGAATCCCTCAATCCCTGAATCCCCGAATCCCGAATTCAAGAATCGCCGCGTTCCACGTGGAACATCTGTCTTGACTCGCTGGCTTGAAGCATCCACAATCCAGTTGAACGAGTCAGGAAGCATTTGGTTAAATGATAGAAATACCGCGTATCGTCGCGATCGCCAACCAGAAAGGCGGCGTCGCCAAAACCACCACCGCCATCAATCTCGCCGCTTCCCTGGCGATGGCGAACCAGTCCGTCCTCCTGGTCGATCTCGACCCGCAGGCCAATCTGACGAGTGGCGTCGGACAGAAGGGCCAGGCCGCCGCCGCCGGCACCATCTATACCGCGCTCACCGAGTCCGGCCGCGATCCGCGCGAATTCGTCATCCCCACGGGGATTGATCATCTGTCGCTCATCCCGGCCGACCGCGAATTGACGGGCGCCGAGATCGAGCTGGTCCAACTTCCGCAGCGCGAACGTCGGCTGCGTCAGTTGCTGGCGCCGCTTCGCGACGACTACGACGTGATCTTCATCGATTCGCCGCCCTCGCTCGGCCTGCTGACGCTCAACGCGCTTGTCGCCGCCGACTCGGTGCTGATCCCGCTCAACGGCGAGTACTTCGCGCTCGAGGGCATCGCCGAGCTCATGGCGACGATCGATCGCGTGCGCGCGGCGCTCAACCCGCAACTCGCGCTCGAAGGCGTGCTGCTCACGATGTCCGACGATCGCACCAACCTGGGCCAGCAGGTGAGCGCGAACATCCGCGCCTTCTTCGGGCCGGCCGTCTACACCACCGTCATCCCGCGCAACATCCGGCTCGGCGAAGCGCCCAGCCACGGGCTGCCCGTCATCCTTTACGATGCGCGCTCGCGCGGCGCCGAGGCCTACGTTGCGCTCGCGCACGAATTCATGCGCCGCCGGCGCGGTGCCGCCGGTACCGCGGCCGACACACTCCAATGACAGACGCAGCATCCGACGGAGGCTTTATGGTCGAACGACGTCCGGCGCTGGGCCGCGGCCTGAGCGCGCTCATCCCCGCCGCACCGGTGCCCAGTCCCGTGCCGCCAGATTCCGAGACGCGCAACCCCGTGGAGCTGGACATCGATCTCCTGACGCCCAATCCGCGCCAGCCGCGTCAGCAGATCGACGAAACCGCCCTCGACGAGCTCGCGCAGTCCATCCGCAGTCACGGCGTGCTCCAGCCGATTCTCGTGCGCGTCGTGGACGGCCGTCACGAGATCGTCGCCGGCGAGCGCCGCTGGCGTGCCGCGCAGCGCGCAGGCTTGCTCAAGGTGCCGATTCTTCTGCGCGACATCGCCGACGAGGATCTCCTCGCCGTCGCGCTCATCGAAAACATTCAGCGCGAGAACCTGAATCCGATCGAGGAAGCCCAGGCCTATCGCCGCCTGACCGACGATTTCCAGTTGTCGCAGGAAGCGATTGCGACCGCAGTGGGCAAGGATCGCGCGACGATCGCCAACTATCTCCGCCTGCTGCGGCTCCCGGCGGAAATACGCAGCGATCTCTCGTCCGGCGCGCTGACGATGGGTCATGCCCGCGCGCTGGTGTCCGTCGCGGACGACGCCGCCCAACGGCGCATCGCGCGCGAGGTCGTCTCGCGCGGGCTTTCGGTGCGCGAAACCGAAGCGCTCGCGCGCCGCGAAACGACGCCGGCCGTGCCCCCGCCGCCGCGGCGCGTCGATCCCAACACTCGCGCCGCGGAAGATCGGCTCAAGCTCGCGCTCGGCACCCGCGTCCGCATCGTCCGCAAGGGCGCGGGCGGGCGAATCGAGATCGATTTCGGCAGCGAAGACGAATTGCAGAGACTGTTCGAGACGCTGACAGAAGAGTGACGAGGTCCAAGAGCGTTCACCACTTTCTTCGTGTTCTTCGTGAGCTTCGTGATGAAAGTCTGGATCTGAAAGGAGACTCGTGAAGAAGCGGCTGACCGACTACGCCGCCTGCGCCGGTTGAGCGAGCAAACTCGCCGCAGGCGAGCTCGCCCAGGTGCTGGGTGACATTCCGCGCGTTGACGATGACCGGGTGCTGGTGGACTTCCGGACCGGTGACGATGCGGGTGTGTACCGGTGGGCGGGTGGCCCGGCGCTCGTCCAGACCGTCGACTTCTTTACCCCGATCGTGGACGACCCGTACGCCTACGGCGAGATCGCCGCCGCCAACGCCGTGAGCGACGTCTACGCGATGGGCGGCGAGCCGCGCACGGCGCTCGCCATCGCCGCGCTGCCGGTCGACGGCCCGGGAGTGGACGTCGTGCGCCAGATCTTCCGTGGCGGCTACGACAAGCTGGCCGAGGCCGGGGTCGTCGTGCTCGGCGGCCATACCGTGAGCGACCCGGAGATCAAATTCGGCTACGCCGTGACCGGCGAGATCGATCCCGCGCGCGTCCTGACGAACGCCAGCGCGCGCGCCGGCGACACGCTGCTTCTGACGAAGCCGCTCGGCACCGGCATCCTCGCCACGGCCGGGAAGTTTCTGCGGGCCAGTGAGCCGGACCTGCAGGCGGCGATTGCGTCGATGCGCCGTCTCAATCGCGACGCGGCGCGCGTGCTCCGCGCGCTCGATCCCGGCGTCGTCAGCGCCTGTACCGACGTGACCGGGTTCGGGTTGACCGGCCACGCCGCGGGGATGGCGGCCGCGAGCGGGGTGTCGATGGTCTTCGAGACCGCCAGTCTCCCCATCCTGCCGGGCGCCCTCGAGCTGTCGCTTTCCAGTCTGCCCGGCGGTGGCCGGACGAATCAGGCGCACTTCGGCGCGCGGGTGTCGGTGAGCCGCCTGGTGGACGAGCCGAGGCGCCGAGTGGCGTTCGATCCCCAGACGTCCGGCGGGCTGCTGATCGTGGTCGATCCGCGCGCGGCCGGCGTCCTGGTCCGCGAGCTCGAGCGGGCGCAGGTGACGGTCTGGACTGTTGGTCACGTCGAACCTGCCCGGTCGGACGGGATCCTGGTCGGCCTGGCGTAGGGGCGGCGGGCGCGCGGGGCGTCCTTGCCGCTCGGAGCGGCCGAATGGTATAAATTGACGTTTGGCTGGGCGCGAATTGACGGGTCTGTAGGCCCTTGTCTCCGCCCCGCGGAGGCAGTTGGGTGCTCCCGGATATCACGGTCCTCTGGGTCGTCGTCCTCATCATCGTCCTGGCGTTCATCCTCGATCGGCTGGTGTTCCGGCCGGTGCTCGGTGTCATCAAGAAGAGGGAAGAGGCCGTGACGGGCGCGCGGCTGCTGGCCGAACGCGCGACTGAAGAGGCCCGGCAGGCGGGCGAAGAATTCGAGCGGAAGACGGCGGCCGCGCGGGCCGAGGTCTACCGGCAGATGGAAGAAATGCGGCGGGTCGGGCTGGAAGAACGCACGGCGCTCGTCGAAGCGACGCGGCGCGAGGCCGAGCAGACGCTCGCCGAGGCCCGTGCCCAGCTGCACCACGATGTCGAAGCCGCGCGGGCGCGGCTCGATCAGGACGCGGACGCGCTCGCGACCGAGGCGGCCGGACGCATCCTCGGACGGCAGCCGTCATAGCCCGCGCGAACCGGAATCCCGTGACTCAATCAGCAGTGTCCTCCTTGCGCTACCTCCGCCGCTTGAGCGCCATCGTCCTGGCGGTGTGGCTCGTGGCCGCTCCGGCGACCGCGGTGTTTGCCGGCGCGGCGGCGCCGCAGGAATCGCACGCGGGCGCCGCTGAATCGGGCGCTGAAGCGGGCCATGGCAGCTGGAAGCCGACGATCTACAAGCTCATCAATTTCGCGCTGCTCGTCGGGCTGCTCGTCTACTTTCTCCGCGCGCCGGTGGGCGACTACTTCCGGACGCGAGGCGAAACGGTGCGACGGGAGCTGGTCGAGGCGGCCGCGTTGCGTTCGGAGGCCGAGCGCCAGTTGAGCGACGTGCGATCGCAGCTCGCGGCGCTTCCGGCCGAGCTCGAGGATCTTCGCCGGCGCGGCGAGGAAGAGGTCGTCAACGAGAAGGCGCGCATCAAGGCGGCGACCGAGAAGGCGCGCGAGCAACTGCTCGAGCGGACCCGCCGCGACATCGACTTTCAGTTCAGACAGGCCCGGCGGCAACTGCTCGCGCACACGGCCGATCTCGCCGTGAGCCTGGCGAGGACGCGCATCGAACGCGTGATCACGCAACAGGATCACAAACGGCTCATCGACCGTTACGCGGTGGAGGTGCAGTCGTGACCGCTGGCGGCATCGCACGCCGTTACGCGGCGGCGCTCTTCGACGTCACCCGTAGAGCGGGCACCGAAGAGCGGATCGGCACGGAGTTATCAGCGCTCGCGGCGCTCGTGACCGGACACGCCGAGCTGCGGCAAGTGTTCGAGACGCCGGCGCTGCCGCCGCAGGTGAAGCGTTCGGTGTTGACCGCGCTCGTGAGCCAGATGGGTCGGATCAGCGTGGAGCTGCAACGGCTGCTGGATCTGCTGGCGGAACGCGATCGGCTCGGGATGATTCCGGCGGTGGCCGCGGCGTTCACCGAGCGGCTGATGAAGGCGCAGAAGATCCTGCCGGCCGAGATCGTCACGGCCGTGCCGTTGTCCGACGCGAACCGGACGGCGATCACCCAAGCGCTGGCCAAGGCGGTCGGCTCCGAAGTGACGATCACCGAACGGGTCGATCCGGCCATCATCGGCGGCGTCGTCGCGAAGGTCGGGAGCGTCGTGTTCGACGGCAGCGTCACGCGTCAGTTGGAACGGCTCGGGCAGAGGTTGAGAACAGAGGCGTAGGCGGTCGGGGCCTGCAACCCAGGCCGCGCTACGAACGCACGTCGGGCGGGCCGGTCGCTGACAGGACGTAGGGCGGGCCGGGTTTGGGCCCGCCAATGAAGAACGTGGGCCATGGGCCATCGGCCCTGGGCCCGGTAATTGAGGAGCTATGCAGATCAAGGCCGAGGAAATCTCCAAGATCATCCGCGATCACATCGGCAATTACGCCGTCGATGTCGATGTCGCGGAGGTGGGCACGGTCATCTCGGTCGGTGACGGGATCGCGCGTATCCACGGCGTCGAGCGGGCGATGGCCGGCGAGATGCTGGAATTCCCGCACGGCCTGTTCGGCATCGCGCTGAACCTGGAAGAAGAGAGCGTCGGCGCCGTGCTCCTCGGCCACTCGACGGACATCAAGGAAGGCGACACGGTGAAGCGGACCGGCCGCATCATCTCCGTTCCGGTGGGCGACGAGATCGTCGGGCGCGTCGTCAACGCGCTCGGTCAGCCGATTGACGGCAAAGGCCCGATCGCGGCGAAGAAGTTCAGTCCGATCGAGCGTCTGGCGCCTGGCGTCGTGGACCGCAGTCCCGTGAAGGAGCCGCTCCAGACCGGCCTCAAGGCGATCGACGGGATGGTGCCGATCGGCCGCGGTCAGCGCGAGCTCATCATCGGCGACCGGCAGACGGGCAAGACGGCCGTCGCGGTCGACACGATCATCAACCAGCGCGGGCTGGGCGTCATCTGCATCTACAACGCGATCGGCCAGAAGCAATCCACGGTGGCGCAGGTGGTGAAGACGCTCGAGGAGGCCGGCGCGATGGAGTACACCATCGTCGTGGCCGCGACGGCGTCGGATCCGGCGCCGCTGCTCTACATCAGCCCGTACTCGGCGTGCACGATCGGCGAGTACTTCCGCGATACGAATCGGCACGCGCTCTGCGTGTACGACGATCTCTCGAAGCACGCGCAGGCGTATCGCGAGATCTCGCTGCTCCTGCGCCGGCCGCCGGGCCGCGAGGCCTATCCCGGCGACGTGTTCTACCTGCACTCGCGCCTGCTCGAGCGGGCGGCCAAGCTCCGGAAGGAGCTGGGCGGCGGGTCGCTTACGGCGCTGCCGATCATCGAGACGCAGGCGGGCGACCTTTCGGCCTACATCCCGACGAACGTGATTTCGATCACCGACGGGCAGATCTTCCTCGAGTCGGACCTCTTCAACCAGGGCATCCGGCCGGCGATCAACGTCGGCAACTCGGTCTCGCGCGTCGGCGGGTCGGCGCAGATCAAGGCCATGCGGCAGGTCGCCGGCACGCTCCGGCTCGATCTGGCGCAGTACCGAGAGCTGGCGGCGTTCGCGCAGTTCGGCAGCGATCTCGATCAGGCGACGCAGAAGCAGCTCAACCGCGGCAAGCGGCTCGTCGAGATCCTGAAGCAGCCGCAGTACCAGCCGCTGCCGGTCGAGAAGCAGGTGGCCATCATCTACGCCGCGACGAACGGCTATCTGGATCCTGTGCCGGTCGAGCGTCTGCGCGATTACGAGGACGGGCTGTACCAGTTCCTCGATACCCGCGCGCCGCACGTGCTCGGCGGGATCGCCGAGAAGAGGATCCTCGAAGACGACGTGAAGAAGAACCTCGCGGGTGCGCTCGAGGATTACGGGAAGCAGTTTGCTGCCTCGGCCTCGGCGGCCGCTTGAGAGAGACACGACAAGTGAGAAGTGAGAAGCCAGAAGTTAGAAGTCACAGTACGCGCGACACGTGTGCCGTGCTGGCAAGCGCCCAGTTACTTCTGACTTCTGGCTTCTCACTTCAGACTTAACAGGAGTCATTCGACAGTGCCCTCACTCATCGACATGCGCCGGCGCATCCGCGCCGTGAAGTCGACGCAGCAGATCACGAAGGCGATGAAAATGGTCGCCGCGTCGAAGCTGCGCCGCGCGCAGGAACGGGTCGTGGCGACGCGGCCGTTCGCGCGCGAGGCACGGCGCGTGCTCGCGAGCATCGCCTCGCGTGTCGATCAGACGAAGCACCCGCTGCTCGTCAACCGGCCCGGCGCCGAGAACGGCGCCGCGCTCGTCATCGTCATGACCTCGGATCGCGGGCTCTGCGGCAGCTTCAACACCAACATCGTCAAGGCGGTCGGCGGGTTCCTTCGCGAGCACCCGGGCCGGGCGGTGTCGCTGGGGCTGGTCGGGCGCAAGGGACGGGATCAGCTCGCGCGGCGCGGGGTTCCGGTGCGGTTCGAGTACGTGAACCTGCCGAAAATCATCGGGTTCGCCGAGGCGGAGGCTGTCGCGGCGCCGGCGGTTCAGGAGTTCGTCGAGGGACGCGTCGACAGCGTGCTCCTCATCTATAACGAGTTCAAGTCGGTGATGCAGCAGAAGGTCGTCGTCGAGCAACTGCTCCCGCTCGCGGCGATCTCGCAAAGCGAGATCGCCGCCGCGACGACCGAGACCGAGTACATCTACGAGCCGTCGGCCCAGGCGATCTTCGACGTGCTGCTCCAGCGGCTGGTCGAGTCGCAGATCCTCCGCGCGCTGCACGAATCGAACGCGGCATTCTACGCGGCGCAGATGACCGCGATGGACGCGGCGACGCGCAACTCATCGGACATGATCGACGACCTGACGCTGACGATGAACAAGGTCCGGCAGGCGGCGATCACGCGCGAGATTATTGAAGTGGTGTCGGGCGCACAGGCGTTGTAAGGGCTGAGATGAGCCGGGGTCTGGCCCCGATCGGCGTAAGCCGGGCCTGACCCCGGGTAGGTTCGAAGCGGGATGTCGGCGCGGAACAAGCAGCCGGCAAAGCAATATCGAGATTGAGAGAGAGAGACGAGAGATGGCAGTCGCGGCAGCAGTGAATACCGGCAAGGTCGTCCAGGTCATCGGCCCGGTCGTCGACATCGAGTTCGAGGGCGGGCTGTTGCCGCCGATCTACAACGCCGTGCGCATCACCGGCGAAGCGGGCGCCGACACGCTCGATATCGTGGTCGAAGTCGAGCAGCACCTCGGTGAGAACCGCGTGCGCACCGTCGCGATGAAGCCGACCGACGGCCTCCAGCGCGGCATGATCGCCGAGGATCTCGGCGGCCCGATCTCGATGCCGGTCGGGCCCGAGACGCTCGGGCGCGTGCTGAACGTGCTCGGCGAGCCGGTCGACTTTCCCGATCGGCCCGTGAAATCGAAGGAACGCTGGCCGATTCACCGCCCGGCGCCGACCCTCGAAGAGCAGTCCACCGAACTGAAGATGTTCGAGACCGGCGTCAAGGTCATCGA
>Ga0111539_10000193_pt1 | contig 71342 bp, 63 predicted proteins | sample RhiMethybrSRZTD1_FD_79667 | JGI IMG/M metagenome (GOLD analysis project Ga0111539, IMG submission 79667) | Populus rhizosphere microbial communities from Tennessee, USA - Rhizosphere MetaG P. TD hybrid SRZTD1 (version 2) (version 2) | ecosystem: Host-associated > Plants > Roots > Rhizosphere >...
CGCACGATCAATACATCGCGCAGTCAGTCACGCAGGGCCTGACCGCAATCACCATCGAGACCGGGACGCCGATCGCCTTTGGCGTGCTGACCTGCCAGACCATTGAGCAGGCGCGTGCTCGCGCCGGCCTGGCAGCGCGTCCGGGCGCTCATGGGGGAACCGCGAACAAGGGCGTCGAAGCGATGCAGGCGGCGATTGCTGCGGCCTTGGCCGTGCGCAGGATTCGCGAGCGAGATCGGAGCGTGCGCTGATGCCGGCATCGCGCGATATCCGCCGCTGTGCCCTGCAGGCGATGTATCAACTGGATGCGCAAAGGGATGCAAGCGAAGCGCCCTCGCGCGAGGCATTGCTTGAATCCCTGGCCGATTCGCCTGGCGATGTCGAGATTCACAAGGCGGGCCTGGCGCTGGCTCAGCGCGCCTGGGGAACGCACGCCGCCGCCGACAAGGCGGTGGCGGCGCTGTCGCCCGACTGGCCGACGCATCGCCAGCCGGTCGTCGATCGCAACATCCTTCGGCTGGCGTATTTCGAGATCGTCTCCGGAGCTGCGCCTCCCAAGGTCGCCATCAACGAGGCGGTGGAACTCGCGCGGGAGTTCTCCACGGAGAAGTCGCCGGCGTTCGTGAACGGCGTGCTGGACAAGATCATGAAACAAACGTCGAAAAGTCGAAACGTCAAGACGTCAAAAGGCGCTGGCGCCGATGTTGCCGACTGATATGCTCGGCGCTTGATCATTTTGACGTTTTGACGTTTCGACTTTCCTCATGGGCCTCTTCCGCTCCACCTTCTCCAAGATCAAGAAAGGTCTGTCGCGCACGCGCGATGTGCTGACGACCGACATCGGAGTGCTGTTGCGTGGCCAGGCGCTGACCGATGACCTCATCGATGAGATCGAGAGCCGACTGCTCAAGGCTGATGTAGGCGTAACGACAGCCACGCGTGTCGTGGGCGATCTGCGGCGCGACGTCAAGGCCGGCAAGATCACGCGCGGCGAGGGTGCCATCGACTTCCTCAAGAAGGAACTCAAGGTCCAGTGGGAGGGCAAGAGCCGCGCGATCGCAACGGCCCCGGCCAAGCCGACGGTGATTCTCGTGGCTGGCGTCAACGGCGCTGGCAAGACCACCAGCGTGGCCAAGATCGCCAAGAGCCTGCGCGATGAAGGCCGCAGTGTACTTCTGGCCGCGGCCGACACGTTCCGTGCTGGCGCTGTCGCGCAACTCGAGATCTGGTCGCAGCGCCTGGGCGTCGACATCGTCAAGGGCAAGGCCGGAGCCGATCCGGCGTCTGTCGCCTACGACGCGGCGGAGGCAGCCCTGGCGCGAGGTGTCGACGTCCTGCTCATCGACACCGCCGGCCGCCTGCACACCCAAAGCGACCTGATGCGGCAACTGACGAAGATCCGCGACGTCGTGGCCAAGCGGATTCCCGGCTCGCCGCACGAGGTCCTTCTCGTGCTCGACGCCACCGCCGGCCAGAACGCCATTAACCAGGCACACGTCTTCAAACAAGCGATCGATGTCACCGGCATCTTCCTCGCGAAACTCGACGGCACCGCGAAGGGCGGCATCGTCATCGCGATCCGCGATGCCTTCGATGTGCCGGTGAAACTGGTCGGGGTGGGTGAGACGCCTGACGACGTCGAGCCCTTCGACCCCGACAGTTTCATCGACGCGATGTTCGGCGACTGACGCGGCTCACTCCCAGCTGGTGATCACCGCGAGCAGATCAGTGACGTTGACCAGGCCGTCGTGATTGGTGTCCGCTGCGCAGCCGGAGCAGACGCCCCAGGCGCCGTTGACCGCGAGCAGGTCATTGACATTCACGACGCCATCGTTGTTCACATCGCCCGAGCCCGACGGCGGGCTGCCAGCGCCTTGAACCGCGCCGGCCAGCCATGAACCGCTCGCCGGTCTTGGATTCCCGTAGAAATCGGTGAACACTCCGGCGAATGGCGAGGCGATGCCGGCGTTAAAGGTCGGTTTCAGGGATGAATCAAGGTCCGTTGAGGAGAACCCGCGATGCACCTCGCCCGAGGTCTCCGCCAAGGCGTTCCAGGCGTTCGCATCAAGCGGCGACTCGTTGAGCACATGCCAGCGCGGTCCGACCTTGGGAATGGACCAGAGATTGGTGCGGAAGGTGTCGCCGGTCACGAACGGATCGTCAGCGACGACGTTGCCGCCGCTGTGGCCATTGAGGTTGGGAGCGGCATAGAGGTTGTTGCACGCGGTCACCGACGCCGCGCCCGCGCCCAGCGCCAGGCACTTGCCATAACTGGAGTCGTTGTTGATGACGGTGTTGTTGGCGATCGTGATGTCGCGCGTGGTGCGCTGACGCGTCGCACTGTAGCCCCAGATCGAGATCGCCTCGATGCCGTCAGCATGCATGATGTTGTTGCGCAAAGTCACTTCCTCCGCGCCGTCGTACATGATCGCCTGGGCGCCGAAGAACTCGTTGCACTCCGCCACAACCCATTGGAAGTGCTCGCCGGGACTGGTGATCGCGAAGTTCGGCCCGACGATCAGTCGCCCCTGGTGCAGCCGGTTGTTGGCGATGTAGCAGTGATCCCCCAGCATGCACCAGATGGCCGACTTGTCGGCGTTGGTCAGGTCGTTGTAGGCCAGGAGCACACGGCTCGCGCCGCCGAAGCGGAAGTTGTGCTCGTCCACGCTTTCGGCAACGGTATTGCCCAAGTGGGTGTGGTCCGCGCCTTCGATCCAGCAGTAGTAGGCTCCCAGCGATCCGGCGACGTTGTTCTGCGTCAGCAGGCCGTACGCACCTCCGCCGCCGGTGGTGATGGCGTAACTCACGTTTCCGAAACGGCAGTTGCGCACGGTCACGTTCGTGCCTCGAACCTCCATTCCGCGAACGATCGTGTTGTCCGGCGTGAAGGGCGAATCGAAGACGATGTTCTCGATCACCACGTCGCGCGCCATGTCCTTGACCTGGAAGATCTTCGTGAACTGAGTGGGGTTGTCGTAGCGAATCACCGGATCCGAGCCCGAGCCGTATGCAGACACCAGCACGTTCTGCTTGCCGATGGCCAGGTCGTCGCTGCCGGCGAATACGGCGCCGCGCTGCAGATAGACCGCCTTGTTGTCGGTCAATAGGGCTTCGGCCCGCGAGAGCGTGCGCACCGGCGCGCTGGCCGACGTTCCGCTGTTGGCGTCGTTGCCCGAGGGCGAAACGTAGATCGAGCCGCGCACCGGCGGATCGACAATCACCTGCAGCGTGCGCGTCGCCACCTCGCGATTGGCGTTGGTGACCTTCAGCGTCAGCGAGTACGTGCCGGGAGCGTTGTAGATGTGCGCGGCATTCCAGCCCACCAGTGCGTTGTACGAACCGGAGGCGTCTCCGAAGGTCCATTCGAAGCGGGCGGTGGATTCATCGCCGGCGCCCAGAGCGGAGTTCAGGCCGTGCACGTGCACGGTAAACGGCGCCTGTCCGCGCGTCGCGAGCGCGGTGATCTGCGGCGAAGGTGTCGAGGCTTGCACCGCGCCGGCAACAGCCAGCGCGGACAGACAGAACATGGGTGCGGCAACAGCGCGGTTGCCGCGCGTGAACGGCAGTCGTGGCACGTTCGATTCTCCTGATTGGTGGTGTCAGCGCCGCTCCGGATGAAGCAGCCGCGCGCTTGCGAACCGCAAGCGCGGCGGGCACATCCGTCGCATGACAGATGCCGACAAAGACAAAATTGGATGAAAACTTGCTCGAACGGAGCCGCCGCCTGCCTGGCGGATGCGAGCCGGGTGAAGGCTCGCGTGATGGTCATTCATGCTGCCATGGCATGAAAAAGGAACTGCAGGCTTTGACGTAGGCCACAAGGGCCGTGAGCGTGGTGTGTGGCTATACGTCAACACTCCACAGTGGTTCGGGTGAATTCCTCAAATTCTGGAGATGTCATCGGGCGGGTGCCTCGATCAGGCGCATCTGGGATCAGGCACAGCCTGCGATACCATGAGCCCAATGCGCCGAATCCTTGCCCTGTGCGCGTTGCTGAACGCAACGCTCTTTGCCGCCCCTTGCCTTGGCGACGATCCCACAAAGGAGCGGGCGCCGGGCGACATGTTCGACAAGGTCGTGGAGGTGCTGCGAAAGGGATTCTACGACGCGGAATTCCGCAACAGCATGGTGCCGCGACTGGCTGATCAGTATCGCGAGCGGGCCCACGCAGCCACGACGTTGGACGCGGAGCGAAACGTCATCGAACAGATGCTTGGCGAGATTCCTGCCAGCCACCTGGGACTGCTTTCCGAGGCGGCTCATGAGCAGATGATGCGAAACCTCGCCGGCGAGAAGGCGCCGACATTTGGAATGGAACTCGCGCGGCTCGACAACGGGTTCTTCGTCGCTGGCGTGCTGGAGGGCGGCCCGGCCGAGCTGGCAGGCGTCAAGCGCGGCGACCGCCTGGTGCGCATCGATGAGGACGATCCGGCTGATTCGCCGCGACTTGATTGGCGCACCGACGATGCAGCCCTGCCCGATCCGCCCATGCACGCGCTGCTGGCGAAGGAGGGCGACAGCATCTCGCTGCAATTGGAGCGCCGCAAGGGCGAGCCGCTCCAGATCGACGTCGCGGCCGCCGACTATTCCGCTTTCGAAGCGGCGCGGCAGACCGCCGAGGTGGTCACCGTCAACGGCCACAGCGTCGCCTACATCCATTTCTGGTACGTGCACAGCCGTGGAATGGACAAACTTCTCGAACGCCTCATTCAGAAGGAATTCAAGGACTGCGAGGCCCTGGTGCTGGATCTGCGCGGCCGCGGCGGCGCGGCCCAGATGGTGACGAGCGTGCTGAGGGTGCTTGCCGGCCGCAATTCCAGGTGGCGCAAGCCGATCGTCGCACTCATCGACAACCAGACGCGCAGCGCCAAGGAGATGCTCGCGTACGAACTCAAGACGCGCAACCTGGGCGTGCTGGTCGGCCAGACAACTGCGGGCGCGCTTCTGCCGGCGACGTTCGCCAAGGTCGGGGGTGACTCGGTGCTGATGTACCCGGCGTTCTCGCTCGGCAAGCATTCGGAAGCGATTGAAGGCAAGGGCGTCGCCCCAGACATCGAAATCGAATCGCCGTTGCCCTTCAGCGGAGGGGCCGATCCAATTCGTGACGCCGGTATGCGCAAGGCGCTGGAGCTGGCTGTCGAGCGTGCTCGGATTCTGCAGCCTGTGATGTGACTCGGATCCGAAGGGCGACGCGACGACGTCATCCGGACAGCCATTCCATCTGCCGTGCGATCGCCGCGCTACCGTGCCGGCCGTCGATGACGATGGGGGTTTCGGCCGGGACGTGATCGCGCAGCAGGGACCGAACCTGATCGCGCTGCAGGAGCCCATCACCAAGAATCGCCGGTTCAGATCGCTGGTCGTCGTCGCCGCCGATGACACGAACATCTCGCAACAACACCATCGCGCAGTGACCGCCCAGCGCCTCGAACTGCCGCTGCAGATGTTCATCCAGCCGATCCAGCATTGATGGCTCCAGCAGTGATGCAGGCGCCAGGGCGATCTCGAACGGCTGTCCCATGCGGCTGTGCAGGAAGGTCAGGCACGAGGGCACGTCGTTGAGCACATGCCGCGCGTGGGGATGAAAGCAGAGGTGGAGGTCGTGCGCCTTCAACTGGCTCTCCACCTCACCGCAGAACCCTGACAGCGCCTCGCGACCGACCCTTCCCCAAGTGCGCGGGTCGCTTTCAAACAACTCAGGGGCGAGTGTTCCCGACCAGCACAGGATTCGGTCTCCCGGCACATCCAGATCGACGAGCCAGTCGCCAGACAGAGGGTTGCCCGCATGCGATGAGGCCAGCACATTCGAGGCATCGCCATGCTTGACGATGATCGTCTGGCAATCCGGAGGCGGCGACCCGCTCAGCCTGGCCAGCGTCGCCGCATCGTGCTCGATAAACAGGTTCACGGCCGCATCCTAGTGCGAGGGCGCGCACTGCGCCGTGTTCAATCCCGGCGCAGCGCGCTGAACGCCATCAACCCCCACATCGGCCGCACGCGGAAGCGCTCGCAACGCTGCACGTCGAATCGATGCTCGGCCAGCAAGACCCGCATCTCGCGTACGCCGCGGACATGTCGCGTCTGCCGATCGAGCAGCCGCTGCCCAGCGGTCATCAGCGCCATCTGCGGCGCATTGCGGCACCAGTCGATGATGATCAGCGTGCCCCGCGCCCGAAGCACACGATGGAACTCGCGCAAGGCGGCGGACGCGTCCTGCACAAGATGAAAGGCGTTGTTGCACGAGATAATGTCGAAGGAATTGCTCTCGACCGACAACTGTTCGGCGGTTCCCTGCAGGAATTGGACACGGTCATCGCCTGCGAATCGCCGTCGCGCATTGGCCAGCATTTCGGGCGAAATGTCGACGCCGGTGATGCGCAGGCGCGGCCGTCGCTGCCGCAGGTTCGCCTCGAAGAGTCCGGTCCCGCACGCGACATCGAGCAGGTCGCCGTCGATATCGGGAGTCAATGCCAAGGCGCGAGCCAGCGTGCCATCGCTGTAGCGGGCATAGTGCCGATCATAGTCGGGCGCGTATCGCCGGTAACGATGCAGCAGGAGGCGATAGCCGCGGTGGGGCATGGCGCCGCGCAGTGTACGCGAATGCACGTTTGCTTCGGCTCGCATGCCACTCCGATCGAGTTTGAGCATCCTCACGCCGCCGGCTTCGAGATCTCCTGCAGCAAATCGCCGGTGCGCGCCTCCGGAGCGTGCCGCGCAATGTCAGCCTGCGCGATGATGCCTATGCAGCGGCCGGACTCGTCCACCACCGGAAGTCGGCGCACGCGGCGTTCCTCCATGATCCGGCAGCAATTGCCCAGTGAGTCCTCCGGGCCGATCGTGACCACCGGCGTGCTCATGCACGACGCCGCGCTCAGTTCCAGCGGATTGCGATCCTTGGCCACGAGGCGCACCGTGATGTCACGATCGGTCACCATGCCGATGACGCGCTCGCCGTTGCTCGAATCGACGACCGGCAGGGCGCCGCAGTCGTTCTCGCGCATGATCCGCGCAACATCCGGCAGGGGCGTGTCCGGCTTGCAGCAACGAACATTCTTGGTCATTACATCCTGCACGCGCATGTTCACCACTCGCTCGGGAAGAGGTCGGTTCATGACCTTCTATCATTGACGTGCCGGCGATCCAAGTCACCGGGCCCCGTACTGCCTGACTGTACGTGCCGAGGCCTCCTGCAGCCATTGGCATTTCGGCGGCCTACGACGATTCGGGAGGATGCCGGAGGCGGCCGAAGCGAGTACGCTTGACTTCGGCGCGCGGCCGGGCACAATCACGCTCTCATTTCTTTCAGCGTCCGCCCTCGTGGCAGACGCATCACCAACCGCTCAGGCCTGCCATGCTCCTGTGGAGTACCACATCATCCTCGCGCAACGGATGCCCGTCACCGACGGGCGGCGCGATGATCGTGCGCAGGCTGCCATCGAGCGGCGAAGCCGGCTGAATCCAGCCGTTGGATGGATGCTCGAACGACAGTCTGCTGCTTCCTTCTCAAGTGAGACGGATTCTGGCGCACCGCTGTTTGCAGCGCGCCGCAGACCCTCCATCTCCCTACTCCAGACTTGACCGCTGCGCCAGGGTATTCCTGGCGATGAAGCGGCTGCGTGATGTCATGATCGAGGATTCAGACAACAACAACACTCTGGCGCGCGCGATCGCGCCAGAGGACATCTGCGAAGGCGACTTCCTCGCCGTGCTCGCCGAGGTGGATGAGTTCCTGCCCATCGGCGTGCTGTTCGACTGCTCGGCGTTCCACCAGCCGAAGTGGCTGGAGCCGGTGCGTGTGCGCTTCCTGCCGTGTGGCGAGAGCGTGCCGCTGAAGGTTGAGGCCGTGTGCCTGCCGTTCGTGCTGGTGAAGGCCCCGCTGCCGGCAGCATTCCGGATGTTCGGCTACGTCAGCCCGGCCGCACCCAGCACCGTGCTGCGCACGCTCGACGTGCGGCGCTATCGCCTCGCGCGTCTCACGCCCGAGTACGGCAAGCGCGTGTACAAACTGCTGAAGGATCGCGGCGAGAAGAAGCGCAGCAGCGCCGTCGATGAGGACGTATAGGGTCGAGGGCGATTACCTGCGCGCCCGTGGCCAGCCGCGGTTGGCTGTTTCTCGCGCGCCGTCGCTGATCTCGATCGCTTCGCCCGTGGCTGACGGGAACTCGAGGTCGAGATGCCCGCCTTCCGGAAGCGACTGGAAGTGGGCGTACAGATCCATGAACCGCTGCATGATCTGATCGAGTTGCCGCTGGCTGATGGCCGGCGGCGCGAGGTTTTGGCTGTTCGACATCGCTTGCTGCAGATCACGATTGACATCGTCAGCAACGAGCGGCTTATCGCTGAAGATCGCGGCCTGATCGATCAAGCCGACGATGAACTCGGTGATGACAGCCTCGGAGGGCAGGCCCTTGCTGGCGCTGGGCACGTTGAACGCCTCGATCGACCACGATGGACGGTCGTCAAGGCCGGCGACCAGCCCCCAGAACGCCTCGCGAATGCCCAGCACCGTCTCGACGGCGTAGTGCATGAGGTCATGCCGCACGAAGAAGCCGCCGTGCCTCTCGCTCTTCATGCCTGTGACGCTGCCGTCATCGCGCGTGCAGACCAGCACCGGACCGTGTCGCGACTTGGAGAAGCGGATGCGCATGTCTCGGCCAATCTGAAGTGTCGTATGTTGACGCTCACGCATTGTGTTGACGCCCACGCATTGCAATGCCTGGGCGTTGTGCAGCGATGGCATGGCGTTTACAGGTTTCCGCGCCGTTCCTGCTCGTGCTCCAGCGCCTGGAACAGAGCCTTGAAGTTGCCCTTGCCGAAACTCTGCGAGCCGCGCCGGCAGATGATCTCGAAGAACAGCGTCGGCCGATCCTGCAGGGGTTTGGTGAACAGTTGCAGCAGGTACCCCTCATCGTCGGCATCAACCAGGATGCCAAGGTCGCGCACGCGCTTGTGATCCTCCTTCACCGCCTCGTGCCCATGCGCCTTGAGCGTGGCATTGACGCGTTCCCACACCTGCTCGTAATACGCGGTCGGGATGTCGAGGAAATCGACGCCGCGGCGGCGAAGCTCCGTGATCGACGCCAGTTGATCGTCCGTGCGCAGGGCGAGGTGCTGCACGCCGGCCACCTGCTCGGTAAAGTCGAGGTATTCCTGCACCTGTGACTTCTTCTTGCCGTGCGCCGGTTCGTTGATCGGCATCTTGATCAGTTGGTTGCCCGAGGCCATGACCTTGCTCATGAGGGCCGAATACTCGGTCGAGATGTCAGCGTCGTCGAAGTGCTTGAACATCTTGAATTCGAGCACATCCTCGTACCATTTCACCCACTTGTTCATGCCGCCGAGTTCAACGTTGCCCACCAGGTGATCGACGAACTTCAGGCCGCAGGGATGCTCAGCGTTGTACTTGTTGTGGCCGAACTCGACTTTCTTGTAACCCGGCATGAACTCGCCGCCCTGTTTGACGGTGGGCAGGCCGTATTCGCCCGTGCGGCTGACGAACGAATGCACGACCTCGCCATAGGTCTTGATGCCGGCGGTGGTGACGCTGCCGCGCGAATCCTTGAGCGTGATGGGTTCGTAGGCCGGCTGTCCGCCGTTCTTGACCGCGCGCTCCCAAGCCTTTTCCGCATCGAAGACGTTGAAGGCGACATCCTTGACGCCATCGCCGTACAGGGCCACGTGGTGCGATGATGGATGGTCCTTCGCCAGGCCGGTGGTGAGCACGAAACGGATGTTGCCCTGCGTCAGCAGGTAGTGGGCCGCATCGCGCGACCCCGTCGTCAGGTCGGAGATCTGCGACACGTTGAAGCCGAAGGTGTGGGCGTAGAAGTGGGCCGCTTGCTTGGCGTTGCCGCAGTAGAAGCGCACGTGATCGACATCGATCAACTGCAGCGGATCGGTCTTGGACGCGGCAGCGGTTGTTGGTCGTGATTGAGCGGTGGTCATGGGTCGAGTCTCCGAGGCGCCGGCAGCCTCATTCTACGGCGTGCGCGCATGGAGACGAATCGACGCGCAGCGTGGTCGATCGGCTTGCCCGTACCTGGAGTGTTCAGTAGCGCAGCACCGACTGCACCTGGTGTGGCGCGACAGCCTTGCGGCCGTTCAGGAACGCCAGTTCGATCAGCACGGAGATGCCCACGATCTGGCCGCCGAGATCCTGCACCAGATCGCAGCAGGCTTTCATCGTGCCGCCCGTGGCCAACAGGTCATCCACCATCAGCACGCGATGGTTGCCGTTGAGGGCGTCAGCGTGCATTTCGAGCGTGTCCTGACCGTATTCCAGTTGATACGTGCGAGCCTGCCGCTGCGATGGGAGTTTGCCCGGCTTGCGCACGGGAATGAACCCGGCGTTGAGCGACTGGGCCACGGCTGTGCCGAAGATGAAGCCGCGCGACTCGGCCCCGACGACGAGGTCGATGTGCGAGCGTCGAAACGGATTGGCCATCAGTTCCACTGCCAGCGCCAGCCCGGCTGAATCAGCCAGCAGAGGCGTGATGTCCTTGAACACGATGCCCGGTTTGGGAAAGTCCGGCACATCGCGAATCAGTTTCTCAAGGCGCGTCGGCATTCCGCGCAGCATACCGTGCCTTCACGTCGATATGATTCCGTCATGGCCGAAGCCAAGCCTTCTCCGTCATCTCGCCGCGCAAAACTCGAGACCGTCGAGCCCATCGGCAAGCGAGTGCTCATTCGCAAGGATGAGGACAAGAAGACCACCAAGACCGGCATCCATCTGCCTGACAAGATCGAGATTCCGACCCTGACCGGCCGCATCGTCGCGGTCAGCGCGCAGGTGGAGAACGACAAGGACTATCCGATCAAGCAGTACGATCGCATCCTCTTCAGCCCCAAGCAGGCGATCCCCGTGGATTTCGAAGGCGACAACCGGTTGTTCGTGATTCCAATCGAAGACGTGGTGGCGGTGTTCAGATCGGGCGGTTGAGATGATTCGAGAGCCCACGCATGGCTATGCGTGGACTTCGGCGAAATGATCGATTACACCCTTCCACTCGACCGACTGCCCGACCCGCTGCCGATCGAGCCGCTGACCAAGCCGTTTGATGTGACAATTACGCCGCCGGGGTCGAAATCGATCACGTGCCGGGCGTATGTGCTGGCGGCGTTGGCGCAAGGCGAATCGAAACTGACTCGGCCGTTGCGTGCGGATGACACCGATCGATTGCTGGAGGCGCTGTGCACGCTTGGCGCCGAAGCGCGCTGGGAAGGCGACGATGTCTACATCAAGGGAGTGGGGGGCCGCTTCCCGCGCGGCGGGTCGGTCAACCTCGGCGATGGCGGGACGCCCACTCGCTTCATGATCGCCTGCGCGTGTCTCGCGGCCGAGCCGGTGATCGTCGACGGCTCAAAGCGCATGCGCGAACGGCCCATCGCTGAAGGCGTCGAGATGCTGCGGCAACTCGGAGCGAAGATCGAGTACGTCGAGGCCGAGGGCAGGCTGCCGGTGCGCGTAACGCCGAGCGAGAAGTTCGTCGGCGGCGAGATCGAGGTGGGGCAGACGCGGTCGAGTCAGTTCATTTCGGCGTTGATGCTGATCGCCGCGACTTTGAAGTATGAGTTGACCATTCGATTCTCCGGTGAGATCACGAGCGTCGGCTACGTTCATCTCACCGAGTCAGTGATGCGTGAATGGAAACTTGAAGCGGACTCGGAACTAAACCCCTCCTACGCGGAGGATGACGACGATGACCCGCCTGATGATCTGTTTCGGGGCTCGATCTCGGTCCGTGCACAGCATGTTGTTGCGAGCGACTACTGGATTGAACCGGACGCGAGCGGCGCCGTGTTCTGGTGGACCGCTGTTGCACTTATTCAAGGGAGCGCGGTGACATGCCCGCGATTCAATCGATTCTCCGCGCAACCTGACTTCGGTGTGCTTGACGCGCTGAAAGGCGCGGTTGTCCGCGGCGCGTGGCAAGTGGACGGCGCGCCACAGGGCGTGCGTGTAGCGCACCGCGGCGCTTTGTCCAGCATCCTCTGCGACGCGTCGGCATTCCCCGATGGCGCGCTGGCTGTTTCTGCTATTTCAAGCGCGTGCCACACTTCATCCAAGGTTACCGGCCTGCGCACCCTTCGCGTCAAGGAGACCGATCGCATCGCCGCGCTGGCGAATGAACTGCGCAAGGTCGGATGCGTCGTTGAGACCGGTGAGGATTGGATTGAGATCACGCCGCCGACGACTCAAAAAGGTGGCACAGGCGAGACGCGGGTGCCACCTTCAGCAACGCCCATCATCATCGAAACCTACAACGATCATCGCATGGCCATGGCATTCGCCGTGCTTGGCCTTGCCGCACCGAATGGTCGGCGGCTGGCAATCCGCAACCCCGCGTGCGTCGCCAAGTCGTATCCGACGTTTTGGCGCGACTTCGCGAAACTGTATCAATGACTGAAACTGAAAAGCCGCGACATTGGCGCGGATGCGTCGAACGATTCGCAGGGACATCTCGGTGGGCCGAGCGCCCAACCCGCTACCAATGGTCGCGGCTTTCCGATGCGCGGCGACGACGGCCATTGATTCATTCGGCTGGTAACCGTCGATCAACATTCCTACCCTATCCCTCCCTGTGTTCTCCGTGATCTCCGTGGTGAATCCACCCGCATGACATCGTTCTGGCGACTCGCCAAGCAACTGCTGCACGAGAAGACTGCGCTCTTCTGGGCGATGGTTTTTGCCACGCTTTCGGCCGGCGGGCTGGCGGCCGGTCTGCTGAGCCTCGCGCCAACGTTCAAGATCATCCTCAATCCCAAGGAACCGTCATCACTCGGCGGACTTGCCGCCGCGCACAACGCCAAGGGCACCTTTCCGACAATTCCGCAATGGATCATCGACCTGTTGCCGACCGACGCATTTCGATCGGTCATCTTCCTGCTGGTGCTGTTGGCACTGCTGACAGTATTCGGCGGCATCGCGAACTTCATGCACCAGTACCTCTCGCAGACGGTGGTGGCGCGGGCCGTGGCGCGCATTCGTCAGCAGGTTTTCGAGCGCGTTGTGCACATGCCGCTGGGCCGGGTGATGGTGCGCGGGCCTTCGGAGTTCATCGCCCGCATCATTCGCGATTCGGCTGAACTGCAGCGCGGCCTGATCGCGCTGGTCAGCCGGGCCGTCACGAACGCGTTCAAGGCGGTGGCGTCGGGAGTCGTGGCACTGATCATCGATTGGAAACTGGTGTTGATCGCCGTGCCGACGGCGATCGTGATGGCGATTGTGCTGCGCAAGCTCGGCAAGCGCATCCGTCGCGGCACGCGCGGGTCGCTGCAGGCTCAGGAAGGGCTTCTGCGCGTGGCGACTGAATCGCTGCAGGGCCTGCGGGCTGTGAAATCGAGTACAGCCGAACCCGAGGCCATTGCGCGGTTCACCGTTCAGAACAACGAGGCGGTGCGCAATGAACTGAAAGTCCGCACCGCCCGCGCGCTTTCGGCCCCGGTGGTGGAGACGCTCGCCAGTGCCGTGCTGCTGGCACTGGCCCTGTTCGCAGCCCGTGAGATCATCCAGGGCGATCTGCCCCTGGAGCGATTCACGCTGTCGCTGGGCGCGCTGGCGATGGCCGGCGCCAACCTGCGGCCGCTGACCTCCCTGATCAACGAGATGCAGGCTGCTGCGGCGCCCGCCAAGCGCCTGTGCGACATTCTCGATGAGCCCGAGGAGCGCGATGATGTGGCCAAGCCGCAGGCCGTGCGCCACGCGCGCTCCATCGAGTTCGATCGCGTCACGTACACCTACGCGGGCGCTGAACATGCGGCGCTGCGCGATGTGTCGCTCAACATCCTGCACGGCGAGAAGGTGGCCATCGTCGGCCCCAACGGTTGCGGCAAGACGACGCTTTTGAGCATGCTGCCGCGGCTGCTTGTCCCCGACAGCGGCTGCGTGAGGATTGACGGCCATGACGTCGCCGAATTCGATCTGAAGAGTCTTCGCCGGCAGATCGGCGTGGTGACGCAAGAGACGGTGATGTTCCGCGGCAGCGTGGCGGAAAACATCGTCTTCGGACTGGATGGCGGCGCGACGCGCGAGTTGGTGATCGACGCCGCACGCCGCGCCCATGCCGACGAGTTCATTCGCCGCATTCCCGGCGGCTACGACGCCAACGTCGCTGAGCAGGGCACATCGCTTTCGGGCGGGCAGCGTCAGCGGCTGGCGATCGCGCGGGCGATCCTGCGCGAGCCGTCGATTCTCATTCTGGATGAAGCGACGAGCCAGATCGATGCTGAATCCGAGGCCCACATCAACGCCGCGCTGGATGAATTCTGCCACGGTCGGACGGCGCTGGTGATCGCGCATCGGCTGTCAACCGTGCTGCATGCCGATCGCATCGTGGTGATGGATGCCGGGCGTCTCGTCGATGTCGGCCCGCACGATCAGCTGCTGGAGCGCTGCGAGTTGTATCGACGCCTGAGCAAGACGCAACTGGTGATGGCGGAAGGATGAACGATTGTCCAGTGTCGATTCACGATTGACGACTGTCGACGTCTTGGTCGCGATCATTGCTGCGTGGGTCTTTGCGCTTGCCGCGTGCGATCACAAGCCTGTTGCGTCAACGCAGCCCGCCGCATCGCAACTGCGCATCGTCTCACTCTCGCCAGCGCTCTCGCGAACCCTGGTCGACCTCGGTCTGGGGGGCAGTGTCGTCGGGCGCACGCCGTACTGCTCATCCCTCGATCAGTCGATTCCTGTCGTGGGCGATCTGCAGACGATCGACTACGAGGCGCTCGTTCGAATGGATCCGACGCACATTCTCGTGCAGCCTCCCGCGGGCGGTGTTGATCCGCATCTTGTCGAGGTCGCGCGGCAGCGCGGCTGGACGATCGCGGACTGGCATCTCAACGACCTCGAGGACATTCGTCGCACGCTGCGCGAGACTCCGGAACGACTGTATTCAACCGAATCGCCCCAGCGCGCGGAGGTCTCGCGCCACGCGTCCGACCTGCTCGCCGATCTCGACTCGGCTCTTGCCCTTCCAGACGAGCGGCCGCCGTATCGCGGCCGGACGCTCATGGTGAGCGCCGTCGATCCGGTCATGGCCTTCGGTTCAGGCACCTACCTTGATGACATTCTTCGCGCGCTCGGCGGCGTGAATGTCATCGCCGATCGCGGCTGGGTCCAGTTGTCGCTGGAAGACATCGTCCGGCTCGCGCCAGAGGCAATCATTCTCGTGAAGCCCGGCGCGCTGGAAGTCGATCTCCAGGCCGACTTGGGGCCTCTGGCGACGATCGGCGTGCCGGCGAACTCGAGTGGTCATCGCGCGTTGCTCGCGCATCCAGACGCATTCCTCCCGAGCAGCAGCGTTGCCGGCGTCGCCGAGCAGATGCGGGCGATCCTGACCCGGTTTGCGGAGTCGACCATCGCCTCCGACAATCGCCCGTGAATGTCCCTGCGCACACGACAAATTGTCGGCCTGGCGTGCTTGCTGCTGCTGGCGGCCGCGATGTGTCTGCTGCGCGTCCTGATCACGCGCGTCGATGGTGGGATCTCTCTTGCCTGGCCTGAGGCCGGGATCGCCGGATTTCGGCTCACGGCGCTGAGCGTCGGCGCGATCGTCGGCTGTTCGCTCGCGGTCTCGGGTGTGTTGCTTCAGGCATTGCTGCGCAACCCGCTAGCCGAGCCGTTCATCCTTGGCATCTCCAGCGGCGCGGGGCTGGGGGTGATGGCCGCGATGTATCTCGCCTATCGCCTGCACGGGCCGGGCGCGGGAGGCGAGGAGCGGCTGGCGCCGGCGATCATCGGAGCCCTTATCACGCTGGCGGCGGTGTACGCGCTGGGCCAGCGGCGCGGCTGGCTCGATCCCGTCTCGCTCGTGCTTGTCGGCGTGATCGTCTCGGCGATCTGCGGCGCCGGCATCATGTTCTTCCAGCATCTGGTCGACACGGGCTTGCGCGGCCAGTTCACCACGTGGCTCATGGGTTACATCCCGGAGGCCGTCGATGTGTGGGTGCTGCGCCTCTGCGCGATCATCGCGTTGATCGGCCTGGTGGTCGGGGGCGTGATGGGACGCGCGATGGATGCAGCCACACTGGGTGATGATGAGGCGCGGAGCGTGGGACTTTCGATCGGACCGCTGCGCGTGGCGATGTTCGGGCTCGCAGGCGTGCTGGCGGCATCGACGGTCGCGCTGGCCGGACCGATCGGGTTCGTCGGCCTGATCGCGCCCCACCTGGCACGGCTCGTCCTCGGTCCGAAGCACGCTGCTCTCGTCGTCGGCGCAGCGTTGTGCGGCATTGCGATCACCGTCGGAGCCGATGTTGCGCGGCAGGCAGTTGACGTCGGCGCGGGCCGCATGCCCATCGGAATCTTCACCGCGATCATCGGCGGCCCGGCATTCATCTGGCTGCTGTTGAGCGGACGAGGACAGAGTTGAACGCGATCTGAGCGAAGCCAATGTCACTGGTGATCGACAATCTCGGATTCTCGTACGGCAGGCTCTCGGCGCTGCGCGGGGTGAGTGTGCGCGCAGAACCCGGTCAGTTGATTGCCGTGCTCGGCCCCAACGCCGCCGGCAAATCGACGCTGCTGCGATGCATGATCGGTGCGCTCAAGCCGACGGCCGGACAGGTTCTGCTTGATGGCCGAACAGTTCATCGGCTCAGCCCGCGCACGCTGGCGATGCGCATCGCCTATGTGCCGCAGCGATCGATCGTGTCGGCGGCATTCACGGTGCGGCAGGTCGTGGAACTCGGGCGCTACGCGCTTCCGGCCGACCATCGCCGCGTGAGCGAGTCGATCGCGAATCTCGACCTGAGCGATGTGGAGCATCGGGCGTACCGCACCCTCTCGGTTGGCCAGCAGCAGCGCGTGACGCTGGCTCGGGCCTTTGCGCAATTGGCGCCCGATGGTGTGATGGTTCTGGACGAGCCGACATCGGCTATGGACCTGCAGCACGCCTCCCGCGCACTGGAATTGCTGGCGCAGGCCGCCCGCGCCGGTACGACCGTCATCATGGCCATGCATGACCTTTCGGTCGCGGCCATGGCGGCGAGTCACGCCTGGCTGCTGCATCGCGGCGAACTCGCAGCTGAAGGCGCAACCTGCGAAGTGCTTGAGGCGCAGCGGCTGCAGCGAGTCTTCGGCGTGGGCTTCACATGGATCAAGGACGGTGCCGGTCGCCCCCGCCTGCTCGCCGACCCGCCCGCGCTGGCTGCCGGCGCGTACAATGCGACACCATGAAAGGCCTCTGGTTTGTCCTGTTCATCATTGCGATGCAGGTGATCTCCGGGATCATCCAGCATCGAAAGAAGCAGCAGGAGCGCAAGGCGCGCGAGGAAGCAATGCGTCAGCGAGCGCTGGCGCAAGGCGGGATGGTGCATGACCGGCCGCCACAAGCAGCTCCAGTGATCGTCGCTCCGCCGACAACACCCAGTGCGTCGGTCGAGCTCGAATCGCGACGGAAGGCCCAACTGGAGCAACTGCGACAGCGGCGCGAGAGCCGGCGTGGCAGCATCGCCGACGTTCAGACGCGGATTCCCATTGCCCAGTCCCGGCGCGGGATGCCGGTGCCCACGCAGCTTCCGAAGCGTGGGCCGTCGTCGGCCGATCAATCGATCATCGCGTCCGAGCAGTCACGTATTCGCGCCCAGGAGGCGACACGACGGGTGCGCGAAGCGGAACGGCAGCGCAAGGAGCAGCAGGGTCGCACTGCGGCAGCAGCCCAGGAAGTCCGGGATCTCGCTGCGCATGAGGCCTACGAGAAGGTATTCCACTCGGTTGCGGGCGAGAGCGAAGCTGCCGCACACGGCATTCGCGTGCAGGCGACAGCCGCCTCGGTGACGCTTGACCGCAAGCGGACCATCGATCGTGCCGGTGCAGCCGGGGCATCGATACTCGAGAGGCTTGGCCAGCCGGCGGCCCTGCGTGAGATGATTGTCCTGAGGGAGATCATCGACCGACCGGTCTCGCTTCGCAACGACGGGCGCTGACAATCGCTGCATGAGCGGTGGGGAATACGCGATTTTCGCGGCAGATGGCTGCACGATCGCCGCAACGGTATACTGGCGGCCCCAATGACCGCAGGGAAGAGCTCCGAGTCGTCGTTGCTGCCGAAATCGCTCGTCAGCGCGTGCCGTACGCGCGTGGAGAGGCTTCAGCAGGCGATGGGCAGGCAGCAGGTCGATGCCCTGCTGATCTCGGCGGAGAAGGACATCCAGTACGTGACCGGCTTCGTGGGTCACGAGAGCCTCGCGATGGTGACTGCGAATGGGGCAGTGATCATCTCCGACAGCCGCTACGACGAGTATCTCCAGCCTTGGCGCGACGCGAAACCCGCCGGGGCCAGCGAGATCGTCATGGGGATTCGCCACCGGCTCAATGACAGTGTGCGCGACATTTGCCAACGGCTGAAGGTCAAGCGCCTGGGGGTGCAGGCAGATCAGGTCACCGTCGCGGGCCGGGCAGCAGTCGCAGCAATCGTCGGCAGCGATCGCGTCGCGGATACGGCCGGGCTTGTCTCGTCGCTTCGTATGAAGAAGGACGCGCTCGAGGTCAAGGCGATAGAGAAGGCCATCGCCATCGCCCAGCAGGGGCTTGCCGCCGCGCTCGAACGCCTCGAGCCAGGTATGAGCGAGAACCAGTTCTCCGCCGTTCTGGAGTACGAGATGAAATGGCGCGGCGCCAGTGGCGCAGGCTTCACGCCCATCATCGGCTCGGGCGCCAACAGTTCCATCATCCATCACTCCACGGGCCACACGGTCATCCGCGAGGGCGTTCTGCTGGTGGACTGGGGATGCGTCGTCGATGGCTACAACAGCGACCTGACGCGGACGTTCGGCATCGGCCAGATGCCCGCGAAACTCAAGGAGGCGTATCGCATCGTGCTCGACGGCCAACTCGCGGCCATCGACGCGATCAAGCCCGGCAAGACCTGTGCCGAGATCGATGCGGTCGCGCGCAAGGTCATCACCGACGCTGGCCTGGGCCAGTATTTCGGGCACGGACTCGGCCACGGCCTGGGCATGGATGTGCACGAAGGACCGTACTTCAACAACCTCGCGACCGATGTGCCCGTTGAGCCCGGCCTTGTTATGACCGTTGAACCGGGCGTGTACATCCCGGGCGTCGGCGGCGTGCGCGTCGAAGACAACGTGTTCGTCACCGAGACCGGCTGCCGCGTGCTCAGCAACTATCCGAAGGATCCCGATTCCACCATCATCACGCCTCACACGGTCGGCGCGGCTTGACCCATGATTGACATCCGCAAACTCAAGGAACTCGTGCGACTGATGGTCGACAATGACCTCACCGAACTGGACCTTCGCGACAGCGAGGAGCAGGTCACGATGCGCCGCAACAACCCCGGCGCGATGCCGACGGTCATGACGGCCCCCGCAGTGATGCACGTGCCCACCGCGGCGCCGCAGCCGGCCCACGGGCCCGCCGTAACGGCCCCGGCAAGGGCAGCGCCTGTCTCCAATGGCGCGGCCGGCGGCACGCCCGACAGCGATGAAGCCGGTCTCAAGCGCATCGAAAGCCCGATGGTCGGCACGTTCTATGCCCAAGCGAATCCTGACTCGCCGCCGTTCGTGAGCGTGGGTGCGGCCGTTGCGCCTGACAAGACGGTGTGCATCATCGAGGCCATGAAGATCTTCAACGAGATCAAGGCCGAGTGCTCGGGCACCATCGTCAAGGTGCTGGTGAAGAACGGCGAACCGGTGGAATTCGGCCAGGCGCTGTTCCTGGTGAAACCGGGGTAAGAAACGTCCATTATCCAAACGTCCAAAGCGCAGGCAAACCACCTGCGCCGGACATGGGCGGGCGGAGCATTGGGCGGCGCTGGAATTTGGACGTTCGGACTCTTAGACGTTTGCTTTCATGTTCTCACGGATTCTCATCGCCAACCGAGGTGAAATCGCGCTGCGGATCATCCGCGCTGCGCGCGAACTCGGCATTCAGACCGTCTGCGTCTATTCCGAGGCCGACAGGGGCGGGCCGTGGCTCGAACATGCCGACCGCACCGTGTGCATTGGCGGCGGGCCCGCGTCCGAGAGTTATCTGCGCATCGACCGCATCATCTCAGCCGCCGAGATCGCGAACGTCGATGCCATTCATCCCGGCTACGGCTTCCTCGCGGAGAACGCGCACTTCGCCGAGGTCTGCCGCGACTGCCAGATCGAGTTCATCGGCCCTTCGCCGGAGGCCATGGCCCTCTTGGGCGACAAGATCTCGTGCAAGCGCATGGCCAAGGCGACCAAGACGCCCGTCTTTCCCGGCACCGACGGCGCGATCGAAGACATTGACGAAGCCGTCACCGAGGCTCGAAAGATCGGCTACCCCGTGATTATCAAGGCCTCGGCGGGCGGCGGCGGGCGAGGCATGCGGGTCGCCAACAACGAAGTCACGCTCCGCGCCGGCATTGCGGCTGCGAAGCAGGAAGCCCAGGCCGCCTTCGGCAACGGCGCGGTGTATCTCGAAAAGTTCCTCGAATCCGCGCGGCATATCGAAGTCCAGGTCATCGGCGACAAGCACGGCAACGCCATCCACCTCTATAACCGCGACTGCACCTCGCAGCGGCGTCATCAGAAGCTCATTGAGGAAGGCCCGGCCCCCAACGTCGATGCCAAACTGCGCGACAAGGTCTGCCAGTCCGCCGCCGAACTCGTCCGCAAGGCCCAGTATTCCGGGGCCGCGACCGTCGAGTTCCTCATGGACAAGCAGCAGAATTTCTTCATGCTCGAAGTCAACACGCGCGTGCAGGTCGAGCACCCGGTGACGGAGATGTTCACCGGCGTCGACATCGTCAAGGAGATGATCCGCGTCTCGGCGGGCGAGCCGCTGGCGTACAAACAGAAGGACGTCGAGATCAACGGCCACGCTATCGAGTGCCGCATCAACGCCGAAGACCCGGCGCGAAACTTCATGCCCCAGGCCGGGCTGGTCGAGACGTTCGCGCCGCCGGGCGGGCCGGGCGTGCGCGTCGATTCGCACGTGAGAGCCGGCTACCGCATCCCGCCGAATTATGATTCCATGATCGGCAAGCTGATCGTGCACGGCCGGGACCGCACCGAGGCCATCGCGAAGATGCGCGGCGCGCTGGATGAGTTCCGCATCGCCCCGCTGAAGACGACGATTCCGCTGCACCGTCGATTGATGGACACGCAGGCGTTCATCGACGCAGACTTCGACATTCACTATGTCGAGCGGCTTCTCAAGGCCTGAGCGATCGTCAGCCGCCGACCCCCTCCCCGCCGCCGCCCTGCGGCCGTTGCTGCTTGAGGACCTCAGGATCATCGACCAGCACGTTGCACGTGCCGACGACCGCATCGCCCAGTTTCAGGCCGGCAAGCGTCGAGCCGTTGGTCACCGCGAAGAGCAGCTTCAACTTGTGCGTATCGCTGGTGGGCAGTTGCGGCAGGATTGACATCTTCGACAGCGCCTGCTCAAAACTCACGCGGATGCGCGTCTTGCCGTTGGGCTGCGTCCACATGAATCCAACTGGCAGATAGGGCCGGCCCTTGCTGTCGACCAGCATGACGTCATGGTCGCCGGTGCCTGCGGTGAGCAGCAGTTGATCCTTGTAGATACTGGCGGCGCTGGAGCGGCTGACATCGACCTGGACGATCTGGGTGCCGGGCGGCTGGAGGATGCCGTCGATGGCCAGGCCGCGGCCGGGCCGCTCGGGGCTGACCGTCGGGAACTCGCCGTCGCCGCCGCTGATCCAGTTGCGATCTTCGACCTTGATGGTCTTGATGCCCGCGGGCAGCTGGTTGATGGAGATCTGGATGGGCCGGATGTCGCGCGCCTGCTTGACGGCAGACGTGATGTCAATGCCGTTAGGCGCGATCTCGACGATGCTCATCGGGCCGGCAGCACTTGAACCAAGAGCCTGTCGATAAGCGCCCGACTCGAGGTTTTCCCATCCCTGCTGGCCCTGCTGGGGCAGTCGGAAGCGCGTGCCCTTGACCATGATGAAGCGCGGAACCTGGCCGTTGAGAGGGGTGAGATCGAACTCGATTACCGCCTTGGCTCGCTGCTGGCCGGGCTCGCTGGAGATGTAGTGCGAGATGTCATCGAAGCGATGGTGGCCTGAGTACTGGTTGAACTCGTCCGGGTATGCGGTGCGGGCCTTGCTCATGCCCCGCGCGGTCCCGATCAGTCGCACCTGCGACGCCGAGAGCGTGAACTGCTCGCCGTAGTCGCGCGCCCCAGCCTCGAAGGTCATCTCCACGGCGAAGCGCTTGGGATTGCACGAGTCGCAGTAGATCACGCGCGAGACATTGGCTTCCTTGGGCACCAGTTCAGTGCGGCCGCGACCTTTGTCGAACGAATCGCGCTGCAGCCCGGCCGAGACCTTCCATAGATCCGGGTAGTACTGCTGCATCGGCGTGCCTTCAAAGTCCGGACGCAGCGCGCCGACGCTGAGCATCGAGTAGAAATCGGATGTGAGCCGATGCACCGGGAACCACATCGAATCGATCTCGGAGACCTCGGCATTGCGGCCCGAACGCGCGTAGCCGGTGAAGCCCAGGATCTCGCGGTGCGAGTGGATGAAGCCCGCGCCGAGCACAAAGATGCCGACGGTCAGAATGCCCGACATCGCGCCCACGAGCAGGCCGAACGTCAGGTTGGCCCAGCGCGGCACGTTGACGTTGGACCCGATCGCCTTGTCGAAGATGAGGCGCAAGGCCAGCAGGATGATCGCGAACGGCAAGACCAGGCCAATGCCCCAGGCGTAGTTGTCGAAGAAACTGTTGTGCAGCAGCAGCCTGGTGACCAACGGCTCCCAGATCGCCAGGGCAATCGCGCCGGCGGCAATGACGCAGAGCAGGTGAAGGATCGCGCTGAACAGGCCCTGGTTGGCCCACCAGTAGGCGATCAACAGCACCAGGCCGACGATGATGAGGTTGAAGACGGCAGACATGGCAGGTTCCTCTTGAGCGTTCGACGATTCGCGTCGCGGCAGGTTCCCGCGACCGAGGCGCGATTCCTGTGATTCAGGCGGCTGAGCCTTCTTCCACCGGTGACCGCGCCGGGTTCGAAGGCGGCGGGGCGCTGGGCGCTGCGGTGATGCGGACGACCTCGTCAAGCGTGGTTTCGCCCGCGACGACCTTGGCCATCGCCGCTTCCTGCAGGTAGATCATGTTATTGCGGCGGGCGTGGGCGAGAGCGGCTTTCAGATCGCCCGCAACCAGCGACTTGCGGGCGTCGTCATCGACGATGAAAACCTCGAATGCCGCCGTTTGGCCAAGGTAGCCCGTGCCGCTGCACACCGGACAATCCTCGATCTTGTTCTTGACCTGCACCTTGCCGCCGGCGCGATACAACTGCGAGACCTTCTTGGCGGGCAGGTTGAGTTTCTTGATCTGTTCCGGAGTTGGCGTGTAGGCCTGCCGGCAGTTCGGGCACAGCGATCGCAGCAAACGCTGGTTGCTCACCGCGCGCAAGGCGCGAGTGGCCTGCTTCACATCGCCCACGCGCTTCACCCAGTCGCGAATCTGATCGACGATGGTCGGCAGAGGCTGCTGAATGTAGATGAGCGGGCCCTGCATGCCGGGATCGGCCGCGACGCGGGCGGTTTCGTTGTCGCGCACGTCGGAGGCCAGCACGACATCCGGATCGCGGCGGAGAATGGACTGCAGGTTCGTCGCGTAATCGACGTCCGGATTGGTGGGATCCCACACCACCTGGTCGACGCCTTCGAGCCGCACTGCGATCTCGCGCTCAAGAGCCTTGATGTTGGAGGTGTAGGCGTCATGCCGCGCCATGAAGGCGTAGGCCGAAGTGGTCAGACCCTGTCCGGGCGGCGCACCAATGAGAATGATGCCGTGACGTTCGTGCGGCTGCTGGAAGAAGCGCAAGGCCTCGAGTTGCGGCGTGAGGAGGCCCAGACCGTCGAACGGCTTGTGCAGCCGTGTGGAGCGATCGAAGTCGATCAGCGCGACCTGGCCACTGGAGGAGCCCTTCACGACGAGAGTCACCGAGGTGTTGCCGTTGGGGCCGCGCAACTTGAAGTCGCCCTGCTGGCGGCGCCGGCGATCGTTGACATCGAGCCCGGCAATGTTCTTGAGGTAGTCGACCATGCGGATCGCGGCCTCGGTGGCGATCGGCTCGCGCTTGTACCGGATGCCGTCGATCAACTGCGAAACTGCAGCGCCGCTGGGGCCGACAGCCACTTCGACGCGTGAGGCACGTGCCGCGATCGCCGGGCCAATCAGGTCCTCGGCCACCATGTGCACGGGGAACATCGGATCGTCCTTCACCGGCACATCGCGCACCTTGCCGCTGGCGTCGGCGAACTGGAGGAGGGCCTGGTGGGCGGCCTTGCGCAGCCGCGCGGCGGCCATCTTCTGAGAGATCGTCTGGCTCGAGATGTAGTAGCGGTTCTCCGCGGGGACGGCGGCGTTGCGGATCTTCCAGTACACCAGAATCGGCGCCAGCAGAATCATCATCTGCACCGGCCAGCCGATCCAGAAGATCGGGATGAACAGCACCGCGGCCAAAGCAGCGACGCCCGCGCCGAGATGGATGCCGTTCCACATGTCGCCGTTGAGGTGGAAGTAGCGCGCATCCTTGTCGAGCTTGGTGGCGATGAGCCATCCCCAGAATCCAAACGGGATGATGATCAGCAGCATCTTCCACCACGCCAGCAGAATGGCGGAGACGGCTTGGGCGAGGACAGGATCGAAGTGTGTCATCACAGGCTCGACAGCAGAGATCATAAGGTCAGAGATCGAGGTCAGCCGACATCGGGAAGGCGGATCGTCGTGAGAGATCAATCGCGTTCAGGCAGCGCGACTGGGCGACCTCTGACTTCTGACCTCGGACCTCTGTCTGCGAACCTGCAGCGCCTTACTGAATGCCCTTCAGGCGCATCTTCAACTCTTCCGGCTTGGGTGTGGCGTCCAGGGCCACGCGGTGGTGAATGTATTCCTTCTCCACCAGTTCCACAAGCGAACTGGTGAAGTCGATCATGCCTTCCTCGCGGCTCTTGCGGATGATGTCCAGCAGTTCGCCCTCGCGCGCCTCGAGAATGAACTTCTGCACGATGGGGGTGTTGAGCAGAATCTCGATGGCGGGGATGCGGACGATCTCCGGCCGCAGCGTTGGCAACAGCTTCTGGTACACAATGGCCCGCAGGTTGTACGCCAGCAGTTTGCGGATCTGGTCGCGCTCCGACTCAGGGAACAGGTCGTAGATGCGGCCGAACGTCTGCCACGCCGACGATGCGTGGATGGTTCCGAAGACCAGGTGGCCGGTTTCGGCGGCCCGGATGGCGGCTTCGAAGGTTTCGTAGTCGCGCATTTCGCCCACCAGCACGACATCGGGGTTCTCGCGCACCAGGGCCCGCAGGGCTTCGTTGAAGTTGCGCGTGTCGATGCCAACCTCGCGCTGGTTGATCGTCGCCTTGTCGTCCTTGAAGATGTATTCGATCGGGTCCTCGATGGTGACGATGTGCACGCGCTTGCGCTCGTTGACGTACTGCAGCATCGAGGCGATCGAGGTCGATTTGCCAGAACCAGTCACGCCCGAGAACAGGATCAGTCCCTGTGCGGTCATGGCGATGTCGCCCAGCACCTGAGGCAGATACAGGCTCTCGAAGGTCTTGATGTTCGAGGTGATCAGACGGGCCGCAAGCGACGGCTTGCCGCGGGCCATGAAGATGTTGATGCGAAAGCGGTGGTCGTCGTCGTAGTCGTAGGCGAAGTCGAACTGGCCGCGCTCGCGGAAGATCTTGTACTGCCGCTCGTCGAGCACATCACGGGCCACCTGGAACATCAGGTCGACGTCGCACTTGTCCGTTTGCAGGCTCTTGAGCGAGCCACGCACGCGGATGCGCGGCGGCAGCATGACCTTGATGATGAGGTCCGAGGCCTCATGACGGATGCAGGCATCGAGCCACTTGCGTAACGTCTTCTCGCCTGCGCCGGGCGTGGTTCCCCGATCGTGGTGGACCGGAGTGGCTTCCTCATCCACATGCGGCATGGTGTCGGTTTCGGTGATCACGTTCGCTTCAACTCCTCAAGCATGCAGTGGCATCCGGGGCCACAGTCGATCGATGCGTGCCGCAACGGCCTTTCGCAGCTATGCCATACGAATCTCAGGCCAAGTAGCCGTCCCGGTCGCCTGCTTGGACGGAACGCAGCATCGTATCAGAAACCCACATCAGGCGCACACAAAACCGCGATCCAACCGGCGCCAACGCGGTTCGCCGTTGACAATATGCCGCTGCTCCACGATCATTGCTCAATGGAGCAGCCCCCGCCCCCAGCCCCCAAGACTTTTCCGCCCGTTCTCGAAGGCATTACGTTCGACGACGTACTGCTCGTGCCGGATTACTCGGCGATCACGCCCGACCAGGCACAGACCGCCACACGCCTGACGCGGAACATCCGCCTGAACATCCCGCTGGTGTCGGCACCCATGGACACGGTCACCGAGTCCACCCTCGCCATTGCGCTGGCACAGGAGGGCGGGATCGGGATCATTCACAAGAACATTCCGCCCGAGGACCAGGCCCGTGAGGTGGCCAAGGTCAAGCGCTCGGAGAATGGCGTCATCACCGATCCCATCACCCTCAGCCCGGGCGACACCGTCGCCAGGGCGCTGGAATTGATGCAACGGCACTCGGTGTCGGGCTTCCCCGTGACCGAGGACGGCTCGAAGCGCGGCAAGGTGGTGGGGATTCTCACGCGGCGAGACATGAAATTCGTCGGTAGAGGGAAGGGGGCAAAGGGCGCGAAGAGTTCGACGGCGGAGTCGTTGGTGGGCGATGTCATGACGAAGGAGAAGCTCGTCACAGCGCCAGCGGATACCCGGCCGCAAGCGGCCGAGGGGATTCTCAACCACGCTCGCGTCGAGAAGCTTCTGCTGGTCGATCGCGAGGGGCGGCTGACCGGGCTGATCACGATGCGCGACATCGACAACATTCGCCGGCATCCGCAGGCCTGTCGCGATGCACGCGGCCGGCTGCGTGTGGGCGCGGCTGTGGGTGTCGCAGCAGGGGCGATGGAACGAGTCGAGGCGCTGGTCGCGGCGGAGGTCGATGTCATCGTCGTCGACACCGCGCACGGCCACAGCGAGAACGTGCTCAGGACGGTGCAGGCGATCCGCAAGCGCTACGACATCGACATCATCGCCGGCAACATCGCGACCGAGACGGGCGCCAGGGCGCTCATTGACGCCGGTGCCGACGCGGTGAAGGTGGGCATCGGGCCGGGCTCGATCTGCACGACTCGGATTGTCGCGGGTGTGGGCGTGCCGCAACTGACGGCGATCGACAACGCGGTGAAGGCGGCGGACGAAGCCGATGTGCCCGTCATCGCTGACGGCGGTATTCGTCAATCAGGCGACATCGCCAAGGCGATCGCGGCCGGCGCATCGAGCGTGATGCTGGGATCGCTGTTCGCCGGATTGGATGAAGCGCCAGGCGAGTTAATCCTGCATCAGGGCCGGCGCTACAAGTCGTATCGGGGCATGGGCAGCCAAGGCGCGATGGGCGCGGGCTCGGCGGATCGCTACGGCCAAGCAGGCGTGAGCGAGACGCGCAAATACGTTCCCGAAGGCGTCGAAGGACGCGTGCCCTATCGTGGGCCGCTGAGCGAGTTTGTGTACCAGATGGTCGGTGGGCTGCGTGCGGCGATGGGCTACTGCGGCTGCGCGACGATCGACGAACTGCGCGAGAACGCACGGTTCATCCGCATCACCTCGGCAGGCGTCGTCGAAAGCCACCCGCACGATATTCAGATCACCAAGGAAGCGCCCAATTACTCGTCGCAGATGACGCAGCGCGAGTAGCGGCGCGTTCAGATGGCCCTCAGTTCCTGTGAGGCACGGGCGTATCATCTGCCTTCCTGTGACAGACCCGAAGGCAACTGATGGAGAATCTGGAACATCTGGGGGCGCTCGGTCTTCCTTGCCCGTCGCCTCGCGGTCATATTGGGCGGATTCCGATTGACAGTAACTTGAGGCGCACTAGACTCGAAAACTGCAACGCGCCCATGGCTGCCGCGAGGTGTCATGGGCACGCCCAACGAATCTCCGGGAGATTGATCCATGACACAGTTCGCACATTGCATCGCCGGTCTGTTCATCTCCATCAGCGCGGGCGCTGCTGTTCAAGGCCAGGCGCCGATGGACGCCAACGGGGCGCGCCAAATAGCGCAGCCGTATCAGGATCGTGGAACCGACCGGCTGGCCGACAACCAGCATGACGACGGTTCGATCAGTGGGTCGGCGGCGTGGACGGCCATCGGCCCCTTCGGCGGCGACGTGCAGGATGCCGCCGTCTCGCCCTCCGATCCCAACCTCATGCTCGCCGGACTCGCGCCCGGCGGAAGTTCCGGCGGCCGGCTGTATCGCTCAACCGATGGCGGCGCGAACTGGACCGTTGTCACCGGCCAAACCACCACCAGCGTCTACGACATCGAATTCGCCTCGGACGGCGCGATCTACATCGCCACCATCGACAGCGTCCGCAAGAGCACCAACGGCGGCGTGTCGTTCACGACGCTGAACCTCGGCATCGGACTGAATGATCAGGTGTTCGATCTCGCGATCGATCCGAACAATCCGCAAGTGCTGTGGATCGGGATCGCCGACGCGCTGGGCTCGCAGCCGGTGAACGTGATGCAGTCGATCAACGGCGGCACGAGTTGGGACAACCGGACGCCTCCGATCGGCGGCGCCTCCAGTTGTCGTGCGCTGGCCGTCAACCCCAACAACTCGCAAGAGATCTATGCCGGCTTTGGCGGCGGGTTCGGCGGCGGACAACTTTGGGTCTCGACGAACGGCGGATTGAACTGGGTGAATCGATCGGCCGGTCTGCCCAACACGCCGGTCAATGACATCGTTCATGACGGCACGCGCGTGCTGGTGTGCGGCGGGCAACTGTTCGGCGGCCAGAACTTCGGCCTGTTCTCCTCAATCAATCAGGGCCAGAACTGGACGCCGCTGCACGATGGAACCTGGCCGAGCATCGTCCTCAACGACATCGCGATCGATCCTGCCAACGCCAGCACCGTGTATGTCGTCAGCGCCAACCAGGGCGTGTTCCATTCGGTCAACGGCGGCGCGTGGTCGTTCGGCGTGGGCGGCAGCGGCAATCTGTCGCTCAACTCCGTCCGCTTCGCACCGGGAAGCTCCTCGCGAATCGTGCTCGGCGCCAATTCGACCGGTGTGTTGCAGAGCACCGACACCGGGGCGAGCTTCCAGATCACCAGCACAGGCATGACGCAGGTGAACATTCGCGGCGTTGCGTCCAATCCCAATAACGCCAATGAACTCGCCGTGGCCTTTGAAGGACTGAACAACGGCGGCGTGTACCGCTCGACCGATGGCGGCGCGACATGGAGCCTTCAAGCCGTGCCGGCGACGCGCTTCAGCAATGTCGGCTTCGCACCCAATGGCGCGCTGTACGCGATCTCCAGCGGGCCGAGCAGCGTCGCGCCCGAGGGCCTCTATCGCCGCAATGCCAACGGTACGTGGACTGGACTCGGGCCTGATCAGGGCACGTTGTTCGAATCGGACCTGCTCATGGTGAAGTTCAGCGCGATCAATCCAAATCTCATTCTGCTGACCGGCTCGGACTTCGGCGTGGCCGGCTCGGAACCGACCATCTGGCGCACACCTGATGCGGGCGTGCAGTGGTTCAAGGTGTATGAGGGCCTGGGTTTGCCCAACAACGACGCAACCGATCTGGACATCGTCTCCACCAGCAGTGACCAGATCATGCTCGCCAGTTACTCCGAGTTGAGCAACGGCGCAGGCGGCGGCGCGCTGCGATCGATCGACGGCGGCCTCACGTGGCTGCCTTCCAACACCGGCCTGACGCCGGCCATGCGCGGCAACGCACTGAGCCCGGTGGCTGGCAGTCCAAACACCTTCTATCTCGCTGACGCCCGATTCGGCGCCACCGGCGGCCTGTACCGCACCATTGACGCCGGACAATCGTGGACCAGCACCGGCTTTGTCCAACAGGTGAACGATGTCGTTGGCGATCCGGCTGACGCGCAGGCCGTTTACATCCTGCAGTCCAACGCGACGGTGGTGTGGAGATCGACCGATGCCGGCGCCACGTTCTCCCCCTTCAACACCGGCTTGACCCTCACAGGTTTCGGCAATCGCCTCGTGCATGCACCGGGCCCGCCGTCAGGCCTCATGCTCGCCTCATCGGGCGGCACGTTTGTGACTGATCTGCCCCAGGAGTGCCCCGGCGACATCGATGGCAACGACAACGTCGATGTGAACGACCTCCTGACGGTCATCACTACCTGGGGAATATGTCCCAATCCCAACGATTGCCCGGGCGACCTCGATGGCAACGACATGGTTGATGTGAACGACCTGCTGACGATCATCACCACTTGGGGTGCGTGTCCTTAAGCCAGTTCGCGGTGCTGACGAATCGAGTCCGAACGCCGACGCCTCTCTCATCCGGGGGCGTCGGTCGCTTTTGTGGGTGCGAGGCTGTCATCAAAGCTGGAGCGGAGCGCGCGTGTCGTGCACGTGCTCTTCGCCGCGCGAAACCACTACGGCGGCCGCGAGGTCGCCCGTGACATTGAGCGTCGTGCGGCACATGTCAAGGAGGCGATCGACGCCAAGGATCATGCCGATGCCCTCTGCGGGGATGCCCACGCGCGCCAGGATCAGCATTACCACTGGCAGGCTGCCGCCGGGCACGCCCGCCGTGCCGATGCCGCCGAGAATGGCGATCAGCACAACGGTCGTCTGCTGGGCCAGGTCGAGATGAATGCCGTAGACCTGGGCAAGGAACAGCACGGTGACGCCTTCGAATAGGGCCGTTCCATTCTGATTGGCGGTCGCGCCGACGGTCAAGACGAATCGCGAAACGTGGCTGGGCAGTTTGAGGTTTTCCTCTGCGACGCGAAGCGCCGTGGGCAGCGTTGCCGCACTGGAGGCCGTGGAGAACGCTGTGAGCATGGCCTCCTGCACGCCCTTGAAGAATCGCAACGGGCTCATTCGCCCCAGCACACTGACGGCGATCGAATACACGACGAACTGATGGATGGCCAGCGCCAGCACCACGACGAGCACGTACTTCGCCAGTTGCACGAGCAGGCCGTAGCCGAACTGCGCGGTCAGGTTGAAGAGAAGCGCCGCCACGCCGATCGGCGCCAGGCGTATCACCAGCGCGATGAGCCACATCGAGACGTCGTACAGCCCCTGCACGAACTGTCTGAATGTCTCAGCAGCAGGCGTTCGCACCATGCACAGTCCGATGCCAACCATGAGGGCAAAGAACATCCACGCGAGGTAGTCGCCATCGACCACGGCCTTGAGCGGGTTGCTGGGGACGATGTTGACCAGCAGGTCAATGCCCGTGGCGGGTGCTGCGTCGGGCGCCTTTACCGCGAGGCGCTGCGATTTCGACTGCTCGATGATTCGCATGCGCGTAGCGTCATCGATGCCGGCCCCCGGCTTGATGGTGTTGACCATGAAGATGCCGAGCATCACCGCGATGGCAGAGACGACGACGGTGTAGGCGAGCGTCTTGACGCCAATGCGTCCCAGCCGCTTCAGGTCGCCCAATTCGGAAACGCCCAGCACGAGCGCCGCGAAGAGCAGGGGCGCGACGAGCATCATCAGCATGCGCAAGAAGATCGCGCCGATAGGGCCCGTGATGTACTTGATGACCCACTGCAGCCGATCGTTGAAGGCCGCTGATCCGCCGTCGGCGATGCGCTCGCAGATCACGCCCGCCACCACGCCGAGAACCGCGCCGACGAGAATCTTCACGTGCAGCGGTTGGCGTCGCATGGTGGCCGGAGTATCGCAGAGCGGCGGGAAGCGTCAACCGTCGTGGTGAAATCCTGTCCGGTCCGTTACGCTTCCGCCCATGGGAAAGATCAGTCAGTTCATCGAGCAGCACTACCGCCATTTCAACGCCGCGACGCTGGTGGACGCGGCGAAGGCCTATCGCGCGCATCTGGCCGCGGGTGGCAAGATGCTGGTGACGATGGCCGGGGCGATGAGCACCGCTGAGCTGGGCATCTCGCTGGCCGAAATGATCCGCCGCGGCAAGGTGCATGCCATATCGTGCACCGGGGCGAATCTGGAAGAGGACGTCTACAACCTCGTGGCGCACGATCACTACGAGCGCACGCCCAACTGGCGCGAACTGACTCCGAAACAGGAGAAGGCCCTTCATGATCGCCACCTCAATCGCGTGACCGACACATGCATTCCCGAGGAGGAGGCCATCCGCCGCATCGAGGGCGCGGTGCTGGACGAGTGGCGGCGAGCCGAGAAGGACGGCCGGCGGCACTTCCCGCACGAGTTCTTCTACCGCGTGCTTCTGTCGGGCAAACTCAAGAAGCACTATCAGATCAATCCGAAGAACTCCTGGCTGCTCGCCGCGGCGCAGAAGAACCTGCCGATGGTCGTGCCCGGGTGGGAGGATTCGACGCTGGGCAACATCTACGCGGCCCACGTCATCGAACGCGATGTCAAGAACGTGCACACGGTGCGCACCGGCATCGAGTACATGACGACGCTCGCGGAGTGGTACACGAAGACGGCCAAACCGATTCGCGTCAACGCCAGCGGCAAGAAGGTGAAGGTCGGCTCGATCGGGTTCTTCCAGATCGGCGGCGGCATTCCCGGCGATTTTCCCATCTGCGTTGTGCCCATGCTGCACCAGGATTTGCAGCGCAAGGGCATTCCACTGTGGGGCTACTTCTGCCAGATCTCCGACGCCCCGACCAGTTACGGCGGCTACAGCGGTGCGACGCCCAACGAGAAGATCACCTGGGGCAAATTGGCGATCGACACGCCGAAGTTCATCGTTGAGAGCGATGCGACCATCGTCGCGCCGCTGATCTTCGCGTACGTGCTGGGGCAGTAGCCGATCATTCGCGGGGCTGTTGCGCAAGCCAATATTCGCGAAACGATTCCAAACGCGGCAGTGACTCGCGATCCTTCGCGATTGGTTGCCCTCTTGCTGGCGATGATGTCGTCGATGTGTGCAACCATGAAGCCCGCGACCTCTACGTGACGCTTCCAGGCGTCTTCGAAACGTTCGATACCGTCAGGCGCGAACACCAGATCGAGGTCGAACGGGCCGTTCTTGAGTTGCACGAAATCCTTGCCGCGCTCGATCTCCGCCTTCTGCGCATCGGTGAGACGAAAGCCCAGATCGCCGAGCGCGGTGACGATCGCGCGGCCGTTTGCCGGCGTCGCCTGTACAAACACATCAGCATCCTGCGTGGTGTCGGGAAAGCCAAGAAGGATCGCGCCCGACTTCCCTATGAGGTATCGCACGCGGTGGCGATCAAATGCGTCGCGAATCTCCTCAGCCTGTCGATACTCAAACGCGGCCATACCCCAACCAATCGGGCAGATTCTCCTCGCACCATCGACGATAATCAGCGGTCGAATCCCATGAGCGGTACGGCGCGTCATCCATCACCGGTTTGTACGTCTTGATGAACGCGTACTTCCAACGCTGCTCAAGGGATCGCTTGGCAGCGGCGTCAAACTCCGCGAGCCACTCCGGCGGGATGGAGGCTGTGCGAGCGACCATGTCCGGATTCTATCGGCGATCGCATCACGATCGATTCGCAAACACCACGCTCAGGAAACGGTACACCAGTTTCGCCGCCAGAAAATCGCTGGCCCACAACTCCTTCTTCGGCAGCAGTTCCACCACATCGAAGCCGACGACATTGCGCTTGGCGACGAGTTTCTCCAGCAGCCGGTTCACTTCCTGCCACGAAAGGCCGCCAGGCTCGGGCGTGCCGGTGGCCGGGCAATACGCTGGGTCGAATGCGTCGAGATCAATCGTGACGTACACGTTCTTGGACTGCTGGTCGACCACGCGATCCATCCATCCCTGATCCGAATTGCCCGCGATGGCATGCCCCCAGAACGTGCGGCGATTGTCCATCTTCTCGACCTCTTCGATGTCGATGGCGCGAATGCCCACCTGCGTGATCGGGCACAGTTCTCGCGCCCGGGCCATGACGCAGGCGTGATTGTACATCGAGCCGTGATACTCCTCGCGCGTGTCGCCGTGGGCATCGATCTGCAGGATCGAGAGATGCTCGAACTTCGCCGCCGCGGCGCGGAACGCGCCGATCGAGACGGAATGCTCGCCGCCGAGCAGCACTGGGAACTTGTCATCGTCCCACAACTTCGCCATCGACTTCTGCACCTTGTCCGCAAGTGTCTCCGGCGAGCCGGCGTGCTTGATCGCAGGCAGCGTGAAGATGCCGCGGCGATAGACCTCGCTGCGCGTGGCGACATCGAACAGTTCCATGTTCGCGCTGGCGTCGATCAGCGCAGCCGGCCCTTTGTCGGCGCCCTTCTGCCACGTGCTGGTCTTGTCGTAGGGCACCGGCAGCACAGCGATCTGCGCCGATTTTGGATCGCGAAACTCGGAGGGCAAGCCGCCGAAACCGGGAGGAGTCTTGGATGGTGACATGATCAGAAAAAGCCGCACCGCCCCCGCGCGCCTTGGCTCATTCCTCTTCCAGATACGTGTAGCCCTGCAGGCCGCCTTCGTAGGCCTTGGTCAGGCTCTGGCTGTCGGCGACGGTCAGTCGATTGTCGCGCACGGCTTTCTCGCACTCGCGTCGAATCTCCTGCCGCAGCCGCTCCGAGTCGTACTGCACGTAACTGAGCACCTCGCGCACGCTGTCACCTTCGACGATGTGGTCGATCCACCACTTGCCGTTTTCATCGAGGCGCACGAACACCACGTGCGTATCGCCGAAGAGGTTGTGCAGGTCGCCGAGCGTTTCCTGATACGCGCCCACGAGAAATGCGCCAAGGTAATACTGCTCGCCGGGGTTGAGCGCGTGCAGTTCGAGGGCCTTCTTGATGTCGCGCAGATCGACGAAACGATCGATCTTGCCGTCCGAATCGCACGTCACGTCGGCGATGATCGCGTGCCGCGTGGGCTTCTCGTTCAGGCGATGAATCGGCATCACCGGGAACAGTTGATTGATGGCCCAGATGTCGGGCAGGCTCTGGAAGATCGAGAGGTTGCCGAAGTACGTGTCGGCAAGCATCGTTTCCAGGTCCTGGAGTTCTTCTGGCACGTTGGTCATGTCGCGGCACTTGTCGCGGATCTTGACGCACGTGGCCCAGAAGATCTGCTCGACGACACTGCGGTCGCGCAGGCTGAGGTGCCCGAGGTTGAATGAACTCATCGCCTCATCGCGGGCCTGCAACGCATCGTGGTAGCACTCCAACACGCGGCGCTCGCTGACGTTGCGATACGCCTCCATCATGTCGAGGATCGGCCGCGGCGTTTCCTCCTCGCCGGGCTTGGGCTCGACGTGGGCATGCTTGTTGCCGTTGCCATTTCCGTTGCTGTTGCCGTTGCCGTTGGCGAATTCCTCGGGCACGGTGAAGCGATCAGACGAGTTCGCGCCTAGGACATCGAACACCAGCACGCTGTGGTGCGCGACCATGGCGCGGCCGGATTCGGTGATGATAATCGGGTGCGGAATCTCCGCCTCATCGCACACGCTGGCGATGCGATAGACGACGTTGCTGGCGTACTCGCTGAGCGCGTAGTTGGTGGAGAACTCGAAGTTGGTCTGGCTGCCGTCGTAGTCCACGCCCAGCCCGCCGCCGACATCAAGGTATTGCAGGCCCGCGCCAAGCTTGGCGAGTTCCACGTACACGCGCGCCAGTTCGTTCACGCCGGCGTTGACGTTGCGGATGTCGTGAATCTGGCTGCCAAGGTGGCAATGCAGAAGTTGGAAGCAATCCTGCATCTCGAACTTCTTCAGGAACGCCAGCACCTCAAGTGTCTCGGAGATGGACAGGCCGAACTTGGCCTTGATGCCCGTCGAGTGCCGCCAGCGACCTGCGCCGGTGGCGTTGAGGTTGACGCGCACGCCGATGCGCGGCCGCACGCCGTGGATCTTCGCGTGCTTGACGATGAGCCGCAATTCCTGGAGGTTTTCGATCACAGGAATGATCGTGCGCCCGAGTTTCGCCGCCATCGTGACAAACTCGATGTAGCGATCTTCCTTGAAGCCGTTGCAGATGATCAGGCTGTCGGGCTGCTCGGTGGTCATGCCCATGACCGCCAGCAGTTCGGGCTTGGAGCCGACTTCGAGGCCGAAGCCGTGCTTGGCGCCGCACGCCTGGATCTCCTGCACCACGTAGCGCTGCTGGTTGACCTTGATGGGATACACCGCGCGGTACTGGCCCTTGTAGTTCTGCTCGGCCATGGCGCTGGCGAACGCCTGCTGCAGGTCACTCAACCGCCGTGCCAGCACGTCGTTGAAGGCGACGATCACCGGCGTCTTGATGCCGCGCTCGCGCAGCCCGTTGATGACCTCGTACAGGTCGATCTCCGGCTGCGGCGTCTTGTGCGGCCTCACCACCACCCGGCCGGCGCTGGAGATATCGAAGAAGCCCGCGCCCCAGCCCTTGATCGAGTACAGCGAGCGCGAATCATCCACGGACCATGCCGGCTCCATGCCGCGCCGCGGCGCGATGGTGGATTTCGGGGGCGGCAAGGTCGCGATGCCGGGTGTCGCCGGCTGCGAGCCATTGCCGCCATCGGCGGATGAGGAACTGGACGAGGCGGAGGGAGGTTTGTCCATCGAAGAGATGAGTGTACGAAATAGCCACGGACATTTCCTGTTTGCAGGCCCGAAGACCTCGGTCGACAGGTTCTCAACAGCAGTCAGTTCGGCGGCCTGCACGACCGGCGACTACGCTTCGGACGTGGTCCGCTCAGTGATCATTCGCACATCGCGTCAGGGACTACACGAGATCACCGGTAAAGTTGCCGAAATCGTGCAAGAGGCGAACCAGCGCGAAGGCCTTTGCACGATCTTCATACGGCATACATCGGCCAGTCTTGTGATTCAGGAGAATGCCGACCCATCGGCCCGGCACGACCTTGAGACGTGGCTGAATCGCCTGGTGCCCGAAGGCGATGAACGGTTCACGCACCACGCCGAGGGGCCCGACGACATGCCCGCCCACATCAAGGCGGCCCTGACTGCGACCAGCCTGAGCATTCCGATCGACGACGGCCGGCTGGGGCTGGGTCGGTGGCAGGGGATCTACCTTTGGGAGCATCGCCGGGCCGCGCATGAGCGAACCGTGCTGGTTCACGTGACCGGATAACCGCGCCGCCTGTGCATCAGTCGTAGCCAAGTCCGGCCAGATCGTCTTCATCCAAGCCAAAGTGGTGGCCAATCTCGTGCAGCAGCGTGATGCGGATCTCCTCCTTGACCGCCTCCTCGCCGCCCCACATCTCGCCGTCCTCGCTCTCCCATGATTCCCACCCGCCGGCTTCGTCGATCACGCCTTCGCGGAAGAGATGGATGGTCTCCGGAAGGTCGTGGCCATGCGACACCGATCGCTCGGTGAGCATCGTTCCCGTGTGCAGGCCGCAGAGATTCTCCTCCTCGGGATCGAGGCCGAGTTCCTTGCACAGTTCGGGCGATGGGTGATCCTCGACGATGACCGGTGCCTCCTCCATCAGGTCGCGGATGCGCTGCGGCAGTTCGCTGATCACCGTTTCGAGCAGGGCATCGAAGCGCTCGCGCTCGTCGCGGGTCATGAGATCTTCACCTGCCCCAAAAGTTCGCTGATCGACGTGCAGCCTTGCTTCGCCGCCCACTGCTCGAGCCCGCGGGCCACCTTCGGCAGCAGGCGCGGATCGACGAACATCGCCGTGCCCATGCCTACAGCCGTGGCGCCCGCGAGGATGAACTCGGCCGCGTCCTCCCATGTCATCACGCCACCGAGGCCGATGATCGGAACATTCGCCTCGCGGGCCACGCCACGATAGACGTCGCTGACCATCCTTACGGCGATCGCATGAATCGCGGGCCCGCTCATGCCGCCGGCGCCGCGGCTCAGGCGCGGCTGCCGTGTGTGGGGATCGATCGACATGGCCGCGACGGTGTTGACGAGCGTAAGGGCGTCGGCCCCGCCATCGATCGCTGCCCGCGCCATCGCCACGATGTCGCCGACATTGGGCGAGAGTTTGATGATCATCTTCGAGTGCCGGAGCACCGGCCTGACGGCGCGAAGCAGGCCGCCCAGCGAATCGGGATGTTCGCCGAATTGCAGGCCGTCGGCGGTGTTGGGGCACGAAACGTTCAATTCCACGGCCGGCAGCAGGCCGCTCTGATCGAAGGCCGTCGCCACGGCCACGTAGTCGTCGACCGAATGCCCTGCGATCGAGCCGATGACAACGCAGTCGATCGACTTCGCGTCCGGCAGTTTCTCCTTCAGAAAGCGTTCGACGCCGACGTTTGCGAGTCCGATCGCGTTGAGCATTCCCGGTGCCCGCGGCAGGTCGACGATGCGCCACGGCGCGTTGCCTTCGCGCGCCTCGGGAGTGATGGATTTCGTGACGATGCCGCCAATGGAGCGCGGGTCGATGACGTCAGCGATCTCGCGGATGTACCCGCACGTGCCGGCTGCCGCGATGATCGGGTTTCGCAGTGCCAAGCCGGCGAGGTTGACGGACATCTGCGGCATGCGATTGGCGTTGTATCAGATTCACGAAAGTGCGAAGAGGCAAGCCGGCTGCGGGCGCCAAACCGCGCGATGCCCGCGCCTATCATGGCCCATATGTCGATCACCGCCGACCGCATCGCCCAGTTCGAGAAGATGGCCCGCGAGGACCCGACCAACGACATGGCCCACTTCAGCCTGGGCAATGCGTATCTGCAGTTGGGCCGGGCCGCCGAGGCCGCCAAGGCTTTGGAGAACTGCATCGCCGTCAACCCGCACATGAGCAAGGCGTATCAACTTGCCGGCCAGGCGATGATCGAAGCCGGCTGGGCCGACAAGGCCGTGGCCGTTCTAAACAAGGGGTACGAAGTCGCGGCGGGCAAGGGCGACCGGATGCCGCAACAGGCGATCGGCGACCTGCTCAAGTCGATCGGCCGCGAGCCGCCCACGATCGCAACTCCCTCGAAAACTGCCGACCAGACAATGGCCGGGGCCGGCGGGGGATTCGTGTGCCGGCGCAGCGGCCAGCCGGGAACGAAGATGACCAGTCCTCCCTTCCGCGGGCCATTGGGGGCCTGGATTCAGGAGAACATTTCGGCCGAAACCTGGCGCACGTGGATCGGCCAGGGAACCAAGGTCATCAACGAATTGCGGCTCGATCTTTCGCGCGAGCAGGACCAGGAAGCCTACGACATGCACATGCGCGAGTTCCTCGGCATCGACGACGAGGTCATGGCCCAGATCCAGAAGTGATCGGCCTTAGGGCTTTGCATTCACCGGCGGCCTGCCCACGCAGTGATACGTGAAGCCCGCGTTCTGAAGCGACTGCCTTCGATAGATGTTGCGGCCGTCGAAGATCACCTTCGACTTCAGGCGCCGGGCGATCTCATCAAAGTCAGGGTGGCGAAACTCGCTCCACTCGGTGCACACGATCAGTGCATCGCAGCCGTCGAGCGCATCGTACAACTTCTCGACAGTCTTGATCTGCGGCATCGTCGCGTTCAGATTCGGCATCGCCACGGGGTCGTACGCCTGCACGCTCGCGCCAGCCTCAAGGGCCAGTTTCATCAAGAAGATCGAAGGCGCCTCGCGGATGTCGTCCGTCTCGGGCTTGAACGAAATGCCCCAGAACGCGAGGTTCCTGCCCTTGATTTTGGCGGCGCCGCCGAAGTGCTTGACGACCTTTTTCCAGAAGCGCGGCCGCTGATCCTGATTCACCTCGTGCACAGCCGAATTCAATTTGCACAGGTAGCCGGCCTGCTGGCCCATCTTCATCACGGCGAGCGTGTCCTTGGGGAAGCATGAGCCGCCGTAGCCCAGGCCAGGATAAAGGAACTGCTTGCCGATCCGATGATCCGCGCACATGCCCTCGCGCACGTTCTGCACATCAGCCCCGTAGTGCTCGCACAGGTTGGCGATCTCGTTGATGAAACTGATCTTGCAGGCCAGCATCGCATTCGACGCGTACTTCACCATTTCGCTGGAGCGCACATCCATCACGTAGATGGGATTGCCCTGGCGCACGAACGGCTCGTACAACTCGCGGATCAGCTCGCCTGCGGCTTCCTCCTCGACGCCGCAGATGACGCGATCGGGCTTGAGGAAGTCGCCCACCGCCGCGCCCTCCTTGAGGAACTCGGGGTTGTTGGCGATATAGAACTTATGTTTGGTCTTGGCCGCAATGGCATCGCGCACCTTGTGTGATGTGCCGACCGGAACGGTGGACTTGACCACGACCATCTTCGGTGTGGCTTTCGGGCCAAGTTCCTCGATAACTGCCGCAATGTCGTTGGCCGCCCCCAGCACGTAACTCACGTCGGCTGATCCGTCCTCGCCCGGCGGCGTGCCGACGCAGATGAAGACGATTTGGGCGTCGCGATACGCCTTGCTCTTATCGGTGGTGAAGTGAAGCCTGCCTGCTGCGACGTTGCGCGCGACCAGGGCGTTCAGCCCCGGCTCGTAGATCGGAATCTCCCCCCGGTTGAGCATGTCAATCTTGCGGACGTCGATGTCGAGGCACGTGACGTCGTTGCCGGTGTTCGCCAGTCCGGCGCCGGAGACCAGGCCGACATAGCCCGTGCCAACCATCGTGAGTTTCATGCAGGGTCAATCCGTGAGGGAAGGAGGTGCGATCCGCGAACCGGCTGCAGGGCGGCTACTACGCCGTCACCAGCGCTCTCGTTCGCCGCCGCGGCCGCGAACGTTCGGGAAGAACGACTTCATCGGCCAGCGCACCCTCCATCTCCAGCAGACTCCTCTTGATCGCCAGCGGCCGGCTGTCGGCGTCAACCGTTCCGCCGAAGCCATGCAGAGTTCCGCTTGAGCCGACCACGCGGTGACAGGGCACGATCACCGGCAGCGGATTGTGCCGCATGGATTGTCCGGCAGCGCGGAAGGCGTTGGCCGAACCTGCGCGCTGCGCCAGTTGGGCATAGGTGATGGTGACGCCGCGCGGAATGCGCCGGCACGCCTGCCAGCAGCGACGCTGGAATGCCGCTCCGCCGGGCAGCGGAACTTCACTGAAGTCGACTTCCTCGCCTGCGAAATAGGCCGTCAGGCGATCGCCCAGCTCGGGCAGCAGCCTGCGATTGGCCTTCGACTTCGCCAGCGCTTCTTCGAGTTGCTCATCCACCCAGCCGGTGCGGAGCGAACCGTCATCAAGTTGCATCAGCGCGAACGGGCCGGTGAACGTGCGCAGAATGATGTGCCGCATGGTGCGGCATGATACGGGCCCCGCACCACCTCGGCGATGACACTTCAGGCCGCCGAGCCCGCCGCCTTCTTGCGCTTCTGGAGCGTGACGCTGTGCAGCAGGTACAGGACGATCACGGCCGTCATCGTGATCGTTGCCCCCGTCACCTGCACGATCGTTCGCACCGTCTTCACTTCCTTGAATGAGTTCGGCTGCTTGAGAAACACCACGCGATCCCCGATGGGGATGTCCTCATCGTTCATGAAGTTGTAGTTGTTGCACACCATCGAGTACGTTCCTGCGGCCGGAACGTTGACTTCCCAAAGTGCACGGCCGGACCAGCCGGTGAACATCAGGCGGTAGTTGTCCTGGCCATCGAGGCCCCTGGTTGGCAGCCGCTCGCCCTCGCTGTCGAAGATGCGCAGCGTCGCATCGCCCACTGGCACAGCCACAGGCGATTCGTAATACACGCGCGTCGGGCCGGCGGGCAGTTGCACGGGCGTGCGCTGACCGATCGGGAAGAACACGCCGCTGCGTGACCAGTTCATGAGCCAGATCTGATCCGCGGCCAGTGTTGCGCCGGTGCCGACGAACGCGACGAGCAGCGCCAGCACATTCCATTTCGAGATGGACGAGATCTGGGCGATTGACGAGCCTCCGCAGAGGCCATCATACATCCGTGAGGGAGCGAACGGCCCCGCATTGTTCACTTCCAAGCCAGGTCAAACACGACCGGCAGATGATCCGATGCCAGATCCGTGTCGTTGGCCTGTGTGCCGTGGACGGTGCGCCACTTCGGCGCGACATCCCACGAGTCGTACACGAGGCACTGGCTGACCCGCAGGCTGCTGTCGGAATACAGGGCGTAGTCGAGCCGGCCGGGAACGAACGGCTGCTTGCGATCTGACCACGTCGCGTTCGAGCGGCCGTCTAACTGATACGCGTCCACCGCTTCAAGATTCGAGGAATCAAGGTCGAGCCCGGCCATGAAGTTCTCCAGCGGCGTGCGCGAGCCGACGAGATTCATGTCACCCGCGATGACCAGCCCGTCGGGCTTCAACTCGGCGATGGCGGTCTTGACCGCTGCGTGAATCTGCGCGACCTCCGCCAGCCGCGTCACATCCTCCGGGCTGCCGTTGCGCCCGCAGCATTTCAGGTGCACCGATGCCGCCAGCAGTTTCCTGCCGCCCGCCTCCAGCAGCGCCCCGCATACACGAATGCTGCGCTCGGGACGATCGGCGTATGTGACGATCTCCAGCGGTTTGACGGCGGTCAGCGGCAACTTGCTCAGAACCGCCGTGCGCAGGTCGCCTCCGCCTTTGCCCAGCAGCACATGCCATGGCCGGTCGGTCGAATCCGGACGAAGGTGGGCGACGAAAGCTTTCACCTGTTCCTCGGTGATCTTGTCGGTCAATTCCTGAAACAGGATGACGTCGGGTGCGATGGCATCGAGCGTCCGGATGAAGGCCTCGGGCCGGCTGATGATCGCGCCGAGTTCGCCGTTCCAACTGACCACGCGCAGCGACCCGCCATCGACTCGCGCGAACGGATCGTTCACCTGCAGGGCATCGTCGGCCTGCGTCGTTGCGGCCGGCGAGCGCGGCGGCAGGTTGAACGTGAACGCATCGGTCTGGTCCGCGATCGTGCCGTCGAGCGCTGCGAATACGACCTTGCCCGTGAACGATGTGCCGGCGAACAGCGCGGGCAATGCCGTGGCGGGCGTCAACGAAGGCGACTGGCCGCGCGCGATGCGAAACTCCATGCGCCGCGCCGCGTGCGTCGGCGCGAACGACAGGCCGATGTCGTACATGTTCACGGGCGGCTTGGTCAGGTCGATCGGATCGGGGGTGTACGTGGTCGAGACGATGGAGATGCCGCGCCCGGGCGCGTCAGGCTTCTCAGGGAATGGGGGGGTGCAGCGGACGATCAGGTCCGCGCCGTTGACACCCGCGATTTCCTTGCCGGTGGACTGGTCGCCATCGGCATTGAGCACGATGTCGGCGGTGCCATCGAGTCCCTGGGCGTTGACGGTGCGGCCGAAATCGATGAGCAGGTGCACGAAGTTGTCATCCGCCTGCACGCGTACCTCGCCCAGATCGACGAACGCATCGGGCGCATCGGCAGGATCGACCAGCACCGGCTGAATGTTCGCCCAGTCATCGAAGCGGGCATCGAGCACGATCCGCGGCGCGATGATGGGCGCGGGCGGCGTGGATGGCGCGGGGGGCGCTTCCTGAACAGGCGAGAGCGAGACGAGGCAGGCGAGTATCGGCAGCATGGGTGGCAATGGTATGGTGAATCGACTGTCGAATGCCGCGCGAGCATGACAAGCCACCAGCCGTCGCCGGAAGCCATGTCGCTTCCATTGCCCCGGAGTGCCCGCGCTGCGGCTATCGGCTGACGGGAATCGTGCAGGCCTGGAGCGAGTCGTGCCCGATGTCTGGGACGTGCTCGGAGTGCGGTCTGGAGTTCGCGTGGCGCGATGTGTTGAATCCTGGCTTCACGCAGCCGCGGTGGTGCATCGAATTCGGCGAGGCGCGGATCAATCCCGCACGCGTATGGCGGACGCTGACCATGATGCTGCGGCCATGGCGCTTCTGGCGCGAATTGCAGATGTGGCACGAACCTCGCTGGTTGCGATTCGCCGCGCTCATTCCGGCAGTGGCGCTGCTCCTGTACCTCGTATTCGCGTTCTCGGTTGGCATGGGAACCTGGTACTGGGCTCGTATGAGCGCGGCCGTCGGCGCGCGGCCAGGCGCGCCCTGGCTGGATGGGCTGAAGGCCGCCCTTGCACCATGGGTCAACGTGACCACAGGCACCGTGTTTGGACCGATGCCGGCGACGCTGCTGAGAGACTATGAATGGAATCGCATCACTGATGCCGGGTGGGGCGCGATCCGTGGCTCGGCCGACTACTTTGGAGCTGGCGATGGTCGCGACATCATCCCCCGTCGATCGTTCGATTTGCTGTGCACGCTTGTCGTGGCGCCGATCGGATTCGTCCTCTTTCCGGCCTCGCGACGCCTCGCCAAGGTCCGCTGGCGGCACGTCGTGAGGATCGCGTTGTACGGGTCGTTGCTGTGCCTGATTCCCATCGCGTTCGACATCTATGACCAGATGTTGCGCATTCGCATTAACTGGACGAACGAAGTCTCGTTGGTGATGGCGCTGGGGATGGGACTCATGGCCCTGTGCTGGTGGGCAGCAGCGGCGCGCGAGTATCTTCGAATGCCACATGCATGGTGGGTCGGGCTCTATGTCGTCGCCTTTGCCTACCTTCTTCAATGGCTGATCTGGCAGGTCATTGACCTGTCAATCGTGCTCCTGCGTTGACTCGATTTCCGTGATCGATGCGCGGCCGCTCATACACTGGCTCCATGCGCGAGTTCGCCCTCCTCAAGCACATCTTCGCCGGCAACCCGCGGCTGCCGGGCTCTGTGGTCATCCCGCCCGGCGATGACATGGGCGGCGTGCGCCTGGTGGGGGGCGGGGGCGGGCGCGACATCATCCTCGCGGGTGTCGATCAACTCGTCGATGGCCGGCACTTCCGTCTTCGAACCACGCCCATCGAACTCATCGGGCGCAAGGCCATCACGCGCTGCCTGAGCGACGCGGCGGCCATGGCGTCGCAACCCTTCGCCACGCTCGTCGCCGCCGTCCTGCCGCCGAACTTCGGTGAGGAGCGGGCCAACGCGCTGTTCGACGCCATGCGCGCCACGTGCGAGCAGTACGAAAGCCCACTCATTGGCGGCGACATCGCCTTCCATTCCAGCCCGGAACATCCGCTGACGATCTCGACGACTGTTCTTGCCGTGCCGGCGGGGCGCAAGGCCGCGACGCGCAACGGAGCGCAGGTCGGGGATGCCGTGTTCGTCACTGGGCCGCTCGGCGGATCGCTGCAGCCCGATGGCCTCGGCCGGCACCTTACCTTCGAGCCGCGCATCAAACTCGCCATCGAGATCTGTCGAACGCTCGGCGACGACCGGCTGCACGCGATGATCGACATCAGCGACGGCCTGGGCCGTGATGCTTCGCACATCGCCGAGATGTCGGGCGTGCAGATCATCCTCGATGCCGGCGCGATTCCCTGCAATCCCAACTGCACCTGGAAACACGCGCTGCGCGATGGCGAGGACTACGAGCTGCTCTATTGCGCGCCGGCATCGTCGCCAACGAACATCCTCAGGAACGAGATGATCCGCATCGGCGAGGTGGTAGCGCGCAAGTCGAAGGATGATCCGTTCGTGCTTGTGAAACAGGGTCAGAACCTCTGGACCGCCGATGACCTTGGCTGGGAACACACGACCGATGCTCAGCGCGACGCTGCGGGAGGCGTCCCGTGAGTACGGCCGCTCCAGGCGTGACGCTGCAGGTGCACACGCGCAGCGAAGCCGAGACGCGGCACTTCGCACAGCGGCTCGCGTACGTCGTGCGCGCCGGCGACATCATCGGTCTCGAGGGCGAACTCGGCGCCGGCAAGACCTGCTTCGTGCGCGGTTTGGCCGAAGGTCTCGGCATCGAACCTGCCCAGGTCTCAAGCCCAACCTTCGTCCTCGTGCACGAGTACACCGCCAGTACTGGAGACGCGACGCTGGCACACATCGATGCCTATCGCATGGCCAGCGCCGACGATCTCGAATCGATCGGGTTCAGCGAGATGCTGCAGGCGAAGGATGCGATCATCGCCATCGAATGGCCGAGCCGCATCGCCTCGTTGCTGCCGGTCGATCGCATCAGCGTCGCAATCGAAGCCGTGGGCGACACCGAGCGCCTCATCCGCCTCTCAGCCCCGGCGTCATTTCATGATCGTCTCAGCGGAATCGGCGCGACAGCGGCCGATGCGCCCAACGCGCGGCGAACTCAATGCCGCACCTGCGGCCAGCCGATCGACGCCGGCGTGCGCACATACCCGTTCTGTTCCGACCGCTGTCGCATGGCCGATCTGGGCGGCTGGTTCAGAGGCGCGTACAAGATGACGCGCCCGATGCAACGAAGCGATGAAGAACTCGAGACGTGATTACTGCGGATCCTCGACACCCTTGCCGCGCGAAACAATGCCGATGGTGACCGCCTGCTCGCTGGTGCTGGTACCGCCGGGCCGGGGATCCCAACCCCACACCGCCGCATTCTGTGGCGACTCGATCGTCGCCGCGGGGATGAAGTGATACGCCAGCGGAATGCGCTCGTTGAGATCATCCATCGTGCCTAGTTCCGGCCATGGCTTGCGCACATCAAGTTGCCGGATGCCCTTGCCGCGCATGACGAAGGGATCGAACGGAATCCATCCGCAGTCGGGCAGGTAGAACTCGGCCCACGTGACGAACTCGTTCTTTCCGTTCTTGGGGCTCTCCTGTACGCCGATGACCGGCCGCGCCGGAATATTGGCGGCCCGCAGTATGGCCACGCACACGCACACCAGGTCATGCGGCGTGCCGAGACCGCTGGTCGCAGCCTCCTTGGCGCCCAACACCTCCATGCCGCGAATCTGCCCCTGCGCGCCGTGGTCGACGCCATCGCCAGATGTCTGGATATTCAGGATCGCGTATCGGATGAGATCCTTGGCCGCGTAGTACGGCGGCACGAGGCGCAACTTGCCTTCGCTCACGCGCTCGACCGTCTCCTTGAAGACCGGGTCATCCGACTCGATGAACATCTGCGGCTTGAGGCCGTCCTGCACCTCCTTGGGCCATTCCTTCGGCCAGGCGATCTGCCCCGCCTTCGTGTCGTCGATCACGCTCGACCACGTCTGCAGGCGATACCCGACCTGCCACCGCACAGACTGCCCGGTGAAGCGGCCGATGGTCATCACGCCCAGCGCGGTGCTGAACGGCAGGTTCTCCTTGATTGTGAGTTTTGGATTCTGCGGCTTGGCGTCGAGCCACAACTGGGCCGTCACCGATTCCGGATCCATCCGGCTGAAGGTGCTCTGATACACCAGCGGCATCGCGATCGGTGCATCGACAAGGTTGTAGTTCTCGCGCGTGGCGTACGCGTTTCCCTCACCGCTGACTGCCTGCTGCAGTTGCGTGGCGATGAGCACGCCGAAGGTCAGATCGTGCAACTTCGGATCAACGCGCTTGAGCGGTCCTATCGGCGGCCGGCCCGACGGAGGGGCCGGCACCAAGGCGACAAGCGATGTGAGCAGCAGCGCGATCGATTTCGTGAGCATGGTGAGCTCCTCGCACGTGCGAAGCGATGCCGAGGGGCCGTCGCTCCGCCATTTCCTCTCTTACATGACACGCGCCGGCACCGTTCCTTGCAACAAGCCGATCAACCCAGCGGATTCGTCGGCGCGCCTTCGATGAACATGTAGTTGATGGTATTCAGGAACTTTGCCAGCACCAGATTCAGGGCGATGATGGCGAGGAACGATGCCACAAACGCCTCCGTCGCCGCCCGGCCCACGCCCTGGGCTCCGGCATCGCAGTTGAAGCCCTTGTAGCAGGCGATCAGCCCGATGCTTGCGCCGAAGAACACGCTCTTGATCAGACCGGTCGTCGGCTCCCACCAGTCCACGAAACTCGCGGTGAACTGCCAGTACTCGTACGGCGAGACGCCGTAGAACTGCACCGTCATGAGCCAGCCACCCCAGACGCCCAGCACATCGGAGTACACCGTCAACAGCGGCGTCATGATCACGCAGGCAACGAATCGCGGTACGACCAAGTGCGGAATCGGGTCGGCGGCCATCGCTCGCATCGCGTCGAGTTGCTCGGTCACGCGCATCGTGCCCAGTTCCGCCGCCAGCGCGCCGCCGACTCTTCCCGCCACCATCACTGCTGCCAGCACCGGGCCGATCTGCTTGACCACGCTCACGTTGATCACGCCGCCCAGGCGCGACTCCTGGCCGAAGGCCTTGAACTGGAAGTAGCCTTCGAGCGCGAGGATCATGCCGATGAACGCGCCGGTGATCGCGACCACGGGAATCGACGCCACACCCACTGCGAAGAACTGCGGCATCAGCAGTCGCCAGCGGCACCACTTGCGCAGGCGGAACATCAGCCAGCCAAAGGTCGACGAGGCGAAGCGCGTGAAGCGCCCGAACTCGACCACCATCAGCAGCACGCTCAATCCGAAGTGCGAAATGGCGTTGTACGCAGCAACCACGGCTCACAGCATATCGGCACGCAGAGACCAGCGGCGTGCACGGCGCGGTCACACGCTCAGCATGCGATCGCGGGCTTCGACCTGCCAGCGGCCGGTGATCTTGCCGCCTTCGGCGATCAGCGCCTCTTTATGCAGCGCCACCGTCGGGCACACGTGGCCGGGCAGGGCGTACACCACATCGCCGGGTTTGTAGCCATCAGCTGCCGCGCCAGCAACCTCCACCACCAGGTGCTCCTCGTTGTGACCGACGATCTTGTACTCGGGAAAGTCCAGCAACGTCGCGCGGTTCTCCATCGGCGGGTCCGACGCCACGGCTTTCGAACCCAGGTCCAACGTGACGCGATCGGGTGACGGGCGGCTCACCACGCGCGTGAGCAGCACCGCCGCGGGCGTGATGCCCGCAAGGTCCTCGTACCTCGGCCCGTAATTCGCATCGTGCAGCACGAACGTGCCCGGCGAGCACTCGATGCCTGGCACCTCAGCCATCGCCGCGTACACCGGCAGGCTCGGCGTACCGCCGCACACCAGGCGCGGCACCGCGATGCCCTTGGCCTGGACCCTTTCGCGCAGCGCCAGCACTGGCGCGATGAACTCGCGCACACCCTTTTCACGTTCGGCGCGCTCCGGCTGGTTGTTGTGGCCGTCGTACACCTGAAAGCCGTTGGGCGTCAGGCCGGGCAGTTTCGATGCGAGTTCGTACAGCCCGAGCGCACGGGCGGATTCATTCAGCGGCACGCCGGTGCGATGCTGGCCGACATCGAGATCGAGGATCACGCCCACGCTCGCGCCGGCGTTCGACAACCCTGCCGACAGCGCGCGGGCTGAGTCGGGATGATCGATGAGCGTGGAGAACTTCGTCTTCGGAAACGTATGGATCAGTTGCGCCAGCCGCGCGATGTTGGGTCCGACCAGCGGGTAGGCGATGAGCACATCCGGCGTACCGATGCTCGCGAGCATCTCCGCCTCGGCGATGGTGGCGCACTTGTGCCGCGTGACGCCGGCATCCAGCAGCATCCGGGCGATCTCGCGCGTCTTGTGCGTCTTGGCGTGCGGGCGCAGGCGATCCGGGCTGCCGGCCATCTCGATCACGCGCGCGATGTTGCGGCGGATGAGTTCGGGATAGAACACCAGCGCCGGCGTGAAAGTGGTCGCGACGTCGGAAAGCGCGTAGGCGGAGTGCACGGGTCTGTCGGCGATGCAGGACGATACTACGGGCACGGTCCCCAGTGCGAGATCACCTGCAGCAGGTCGTTGACATCGACCACGCAGTTGCCCACGGGGAACGGCGCGAGATCGCCCGCGCAGGCCGCAGGCGGGCAGCCCGGGCACACGCCCCATGTGGTGATCACCGCCAGCAGGTCGTTGACATCGACCACGCCATCGCCGTTGGCATTGCCAAGGCAGGTGGGGGCCGGGCACGGCGGGTTGAGCGCGCCGGGCGAGTCGACAGCCGTCGGCAGGTTGGGATCGAACTCGCCGATGTTCCACGTCGCCGCCGCGCCCTCACAGCGATAGATCTGGCCGGGCACGAACGCGCCATCAGGCCCGACGTTCACGAAGCCCAGCGCCGCGCCGTAGGCGTATTCGGTTCCGACGGGCGGAACGGCCGCCGACAGCACCATTCCCACGGCGTCGATCACCGCGCTCCATGCAATGACATCGACCGCGCCGTTGTTGTCAGCGTCGATGTCCTGCCCGTTGCTGCCGGTGAAGTTGCTCACCAGCAGGATGGTGATGTTGTCACCGTTTTCGAGGTTGAGCGCGGTGCCGTTGCAGTCGGCGACGTTAAGCACCAGGTCAACGCTGCCGCCGAGATTGAAACTGCTTTCGGCGATGAGGAAGCGGCCATCGACTGGGATCGAGGTTCCCTGCAATGACGTCACGTTCTCGATGACTCCAGAGCCCGCAGCCGCCGTGCCGTCGCCGATCACAAGGACGAAGAGCCCGTTGAGCGAAGCGCCCGGCGTGCCGGCGATCTCGATGTACTCGTTGCAGTCGGTGCCGGGCATGTCGATGCGGATCTCGTTCAACTTGAGAAGGCTCTCGCAGTTGTCGGGCACGCCGTTGGAGTTCGCGTCGGGATCGGTTTCGCACGCGTCGCCGATGTCGTCGCCATCGCAGTCGGCTTGGTTGGCGTTAGGCGTGGCGGGGCAGTTGTCGACGGAATCGGGGATGCCGTCCCCATCGGCATCGGGCGGAATGGTGCAGCCGGTGTAGGTCGCGCCGGAGTTGCGTCGGCCCGGCGAGAACAGCAGCCCGCCGGGCAGCGACGAATGCTGCGCGAAGGCCGAGGTGTTGTTGGCGTCGGGGTTGCGGGTGATGGAGGTGTCGTTGCCGGCGCCGCTGTATTGCAGCGAGGTGATGAGCGTGCCCTTGCCATCGCGCAGCGTGATGCGGTCGCCGTTGTCGAGGCTCATGAATTCGGTCGGGTGAGGGTTGCTGGCGATCTGCGTCACCGCGCCGCCGAACGCGCCGGTGGGCAGGCCGCCGCCGAACACGACCGCCGAGCAGTTGGCGGGGATGACCGTGCCGAAGGGGAATTGGTGGCGGATGACCGGGCTGCCCGAGGAGTTGTTGGTGCTGATGGTCCAGCCGCTGATGTCGAGCGGCGAAGCGCTGGGGTTGCACAGTTCGATGAACTCATCCTGTGCAGAGTTGATCTGGCCGTCATTGTTGGCATCGCCGGCCGCGGTGGCCGGTGGATCGGCGAGGATCTCGTTGATCACGACGGGCGAGAAGATCTGGCAGGAGTCGAGCACGCCATCGTGATTGCTGTCGAGCGCCGGGTTGGCGGTGATCTGGCAGGAGTCGGGCACGCCGTTGTTGTCGCAGTCGGTCTCGCACTCATCGGGCACGCCGTTGAGGTTGCAGTCGTCGCTGAGGCCGAACAGGATGTCGCAGGAATCCGGGAAGCCGTTGTTGTTGCAGTCGTTCTGCACCACCTCGCACACGTCGAGGATGAGGTTGTCGTTGCAGTCGAGGCCGGGATTGGCCGCGATTTCGCACACGTCTCCGATGCCGTTGTTGTTGCAATCGGCTTGATCGGGATTGGGCAGCGGGCAGTTGTCGGTGCCGTTGGGCACGCCGTCGCAGTCATCGTCGTTGGTGATCGGGTCGCACACATCGCCGATGCCGTCGAGGTCGCAGTCTTCCTGGCCGGGGTTGGGAACGGTGGGGCAGTTGTCGATGGAATCGGGGACGCCGTCGCCGTCGGTGTCGAGGGGAGCATCGACGAAGACGGAGATGTCGTCGATGCCGATCCACTCATCGCTGCCGACCGCGTCGGTGGTGATGATGCGGAGTTGAACGACCGCCTGATTGTTGAGCGCGGCGGGCAGCGGGACAGACACGGCCGTGACGAGGGTTGCCAGGCTCGGCCCGGTGCTGGCGTCGGCGACGAATCCGGCGGGCAGATTGGTGTAGTTGCCGCTGGCTCCAATGCGATACTGCAGCGCGACGGGCTGAACGGCGTTGTCCGCAGCGCCGTCGATGTCGCGCAGGTTATAGGTGATGCGCAGGTTGCTCTGGCCGGTGGTATTGAGCGTGATGACCAGGTGCGGCGCGCGGGCCGTGCCTGAGCCCTGCAGCGCCACGACGGGATTGGTGATATGGAACTCGGTGACGCCGCCCGTGGTGAAGGTGTTGGGGTTGGTGTTGTTCGCGTTGACGTCGAGCACGAGCCCGCCCGGAGCCACGACGGTCTGCGGATCGACCGCGGTGGCGCCCGTCATGCCATCGCCGCGGTAGCCGACGATGCCCGGCACGCCGGTCCAGACGTCATCGGTGGTGATGAGGGCCGTATTCGTCCAATCCTGCGCGAAGGGGATGGTCTGCGGCGTCGTGTCAGCGAGGGCAGATGTGATGATCATCGTGGTCGCGAACGAACTGCACACCGACATCCAGCCCAGGGTCTTGGCTGCCTGCATCTTCAACGTCTCCTCACGGGATCAGGACCGTCCTCGAACCGTCGCCGCCCGCAAGCGAGCTGCATGCCCGTGCGAGCGGAGCGGCCGAGATGTTCATCGCCGCCGAAAGCGCGAGGCGACAGCCTGAGCCTGCGGGCGATGGAACAGCGTCAAAGATAACCGCGCAATGGCCTGCGGGCGAGTCTGCAAACCGATGATTTGCAGAGGTTTAGCGAATCGCGGCAACGCCGGAAAGCGGCCCAGCGGCCCATGCGCGACCCGAGTTGCCAGCGTCCGCGGTTTCGCGGCTGCGCACGACGATCATGCAGCAGTCCGACCGTTCCCATCGCTTGAGAAAGTCCTTGCGCGAGGCGATGTAGTGGCGATGATCCGTCGCCGCCAGCAGCACCTGCGAGCCATCGCGGGCCATGCCGCTGACGATGCCCCAGTGCATGAGTTTGGGCGGCAGGCCCAGGAGCGCAAAAATCAGGCCGCGCACCTTCGGGCCGGCGTCGATCATCACCAGCGCCGGCTGCTGCTGAGAGGTGAGGTCGGTCAATCGCTCGATGGTGCCGCGCTCGATGACAGCGTCGAAGCCGCGCCGCCGCGCTTCCAGCAGCAGATCAACGGGTGTCGCGCCGACATCCTGCCAGGGCAGTTGGGCCGCGACCTCGACCGATGGATGGGCGGGATCAGCGCATGCGATCGCGGCCGCCAGCGCCTGCGCACCACAGCCGCGCGGCCCATCGACCTTGGGCGCATCCACGCCCTCGATGAGGACGTGCCTGTTGGCCTTGACGAGTTCCGCCTCGCTGACCGAGCGATTGAGCGGCGAGCAGCCGGCCAGCGCGAGCGCCAGCAACGTCATGATCGGGAAGGTGCGAGGCATGTCAGGTGTCGATGATGATCGTGCTTTCGTCGGCGAGGATGGCCAGCGCGACGACCGCGCCGATCACCACCACCACGCACACGAGGACGAAGAGCGAATCATCCATCTCGCCGGCCTTCTGCATCATCTTCGGATTGGCCAGCAGGACGGCGAGGTCTTCGGCGGTGAGTTCGCTCGCCATGCCATCAGCCGCGCCGAGGTCGTAGCCGAGGCCAACGAGTTGCGACGTGATGGCGGCCCGCTGCTGCTCGATGAACGCAGGCGAGACCGATGCCAGCGGCACGATGGTGAAGGGGCAGAGGGTGGAGGGCATCCAGCCGCCAGCGGGGGGCGCGGCAGGCGCGGCTGAAGGCACGGGCGCGATGGCAACCACCGTCGCGGCGGGCATCGCAAGCGGGCGCGGCAGCATCCCCATCGCCAGCAGCGAATGCCCGGGGAAACTGGCTGCGAGAAGACAGCAGATCAATCGGTCACGCAGGGACATCATCGCACGCTCCTGTCATTACTTCCGGACGCGCCGGCCTTCATCTTCCATCAGAATCGCTGCAATTGTAAGAGGCCAGTTCATCGCCAGCCGCTCTTGACCCATCTGGGATCGAGCGACACGTTGAGGCGGCGCAGGAAGGCGCCGAGTTGCCCCGTGTGGTGCTGCACGTGGCGGAGGGTGTAGATGTACAGTTCGCTGCGCGAGAACGGCAGGCGCGGGAAGCCGGACGGCCCTTCGAGCGACTGCTGCGCTTCGCCCGCGATCGTCCGAAGCATCTTCCGCCGGCAATGCGCGACGTACGGCGCGAGTTCCGGCTTCTCGAAGCGGCGGCTGGGGTATTCATCGTTGAGCTCATTCCAGCCGTTGGGATGTAGGATGGGGCTCAAGTCGAACGCCTGTTCGCCGGGCGAGAGATACAGATCAGCGAAGCACAGAGTGTGGTACGCGACCTGCCAGAACGGGTACTTGGCGATGACGCCGTCCCAGTGCTGCTGCGGACAGAGTTCGATGCAGTCGTTGAGCATGCACAGCGCCGCTTCGAACTGGCCGGTGAGAATCGACTTGATGTGATCGAGCATTGTTGACATCAAAGTACAGCCGCCGCCCGGTGACAGGCGGCGGCGTGGTACGTGATCAATCAACCCTCATCCGTTCGAGGGAATGCGGCGCGAGGGCCGCGTGCAATCACTTCATGGGTTCATCGCTGCCGCGCTGCTGGGCGCTGGCAGCGGCCGGAGCATCGCCGGGCGTGGCGTGATCGGGCATCGGCACAAGGAAGATCTCAACGCGACGATTCTGCGCCGCGCCGCCCTTGGCCGCGTTGGCGACGATCGGGCGATACTCGCCGTAGCCCGCCACCTGCACGCGCTGCGGAGTGACGCCCGCGCTGATCAGCGCCTGGCCGACGGAGATCGCGCGGTGCGCCGAGAGGTGCCAGTTGGTCGGATGCAGACGGCGAGTCGGCTCCTTGCTGATGGGCACGTTGTCCGTGTGGCCGACGATGCGGGCCTCGAAGCCGGAGGCGGTGGGGGTGTCGAGTATCTGGGCCAACTGTGCGATGGTCTCCGTCGCGTTGGACGTCAGATCAGCCGAGCCTAGCGCGAAGGTGAAGTCGCTGGCGAAACGCAGCATGCCGCGCTTGGCGTCGAAGGACAGCAGGTTCGGGTACTGTTCCGCCAGTTGGGTCAGGGCCTGCGACATGTCCTCGGGCAGCGGACCGAACTCCAGGCCCGATACCTGCTTCATCAGATCGTCGTAACTGAGAGCCAGGCGCTTCATCTCCTCTTCGGAGAGGTTGTACTTCTGCCGCAAGCCGCCCAGTTCCGCCGTGGCCTGCGTCAGTTGGGCGCGCACGGTGTCGAGATTGGCCTTGGCGGCGTCGCGCTCATCCTCGAGCGAAACCACCTGCTCCTGCAGCGAGCGGTTGGACATCAGCAACTGGTCGTACTTCTCCTGCTGCACGCAGCCTCCCGCGAACAACGGCAGGATGGTGAGCGAGGCGGCGATCGTCAGGTTTCGAACTGAGAGTGCGCGTGGCATGTGGTCAGATCCTTCTTGATGCGTGGCAATCCGTTGGTTGAAGGCGCGATGTGTGGAGATTGGCGTTTGCGAACGTCGGGCGTAGTGTACAAGCCGCTCGCCGGCGTGCGCGCGGCCGTGCGCGGGCGCGTGGACAACCTGTCATTCACGACGAACCGGCCTCATCGGCCACATCGGCAGCGATTGCCAAGAGGCATGAATCCGCACTCTCAGAGCCCCGTGACTGCCGGACGCCGCGCCGCCCACCGCCGATTGATCCGCGCTGCTGCCATCGCCGACGCCGCAGGCACGCTGGCCGCGCCGGGCGCCGTCCTGATCGAAGATGGCCGCATCGTCGCCAGCGGCTCGCCGCAGTCGATCGGGAGCGCTGGGGATGCGGGCGACGCGATGGAGGAGGTCCTGCCGGGCGAGATCGTGATTCCGGCGCTGGTGAATGCCCACGCCCACCTCGATCTGACACACATGGGCCCGCAGCCGCAGACGGGCGACTTCGCTGCATGGGTCGATCGGGTGCGGTCAGGGCGGGCTCGCTCGCCCGAGGCTATCGCCGCTTCGGTTCGCGAGGGTATTCGACTGTCGCGCGCGGGAGGCACGGCCATCGTGGGCGACATCGCGGGCGTCCGGTCAATCGTGCCCACTCAGACTTTGCGCGACGCTGGCATGGCGGCAGTGAGTTACCTGGAGGTCTTCGGCATCGGAAATACGCAGGCGGCAACCATCGAGTTCCTCAAGGCCGCGACAGCGTCGCAGCCGGGGATCGATGCGGGTGTCCGATTCGGCCTGCAGCCGCATGCGCCGTACTCATGTGGGCCGGACGTGTACCGTGCCGTGGCGGCGATGGGGCTTCCGCTCAGCACACACCTGGCTGAGACGCGCGATGAACTCGAGTTCGTCGCCTCCGCCACAGGCCCGCTCGCGGACATGCTCGGGCGCATTGGCGTATGGGATGATTCCATCACCGGCTTCGGTAGGCACTCGATCGATCACATCACCAATCTGCTGGGCGATCATCCGCTGCTGGCGGCGCATCTCAACTACCTCGACGATCGCCACGTCGAGCTGCTTGCGCGCCGGAAGATCACCGTCGCCTACTGTCCGCGCGCCAGCGCGTACTTCGGCCACGTGAATCATCGCTATCGCGACATGCTCGCTGCCGGCGTCAACGTCGCGCTCGGAACCGACAGCATCCTTTGTCTCGGCACGGCTGATCGCATCAGCGTGCTGGATGAGATGCGGTTGCTCCACCGCCGCGATGCGACCGATCCGATGACGCTGCTGGCCATGACGACGATCAATGGCGCGCGGGTGCTGGGCACACGCGAGTCGCTGGTGACGCTCAAACCCGGTGAGAGCGCCGGGCTGCTGGCGTTGCCAGTAGGCGACGCGCCAACGAGCGCTCATGAGGCAATGGTGCAGGCAATGAAGCGTGATGATCCGCCCCGCTGGGTGCTGGGGCCGATCGCGGGAAGAAACGAGTGGTTTCAATGACTCGGCGATTGCGTTCCAACTTGGCGGATCGCGACGGGCGGGCGAACGCCAGCGATGTCGCCGCGCCGCGGTTCACCGCCATGGCCCACGATGCGGTCACCGTCGCGCGGCGGCTGCTGGGCCAGCGGCTGGTTCGCGTCCTGCCCGGCGGCAGGCGTCTTGCCGGCATCATCGTCGAGGTCGAGGCGTATCTCGGGCCGGAGGATCGCGGCTCCCATACCTTCGGCGGCCGGCGAACTCCACGGAACGAGTCGATGTACCTGCCCGGCGGGCATGCCTACGTCTATTTCACCTATGGCATGCACTTCTGCCTGAATGTGGTCTGTGGTCGGCGCAATCACGGCACGGCTGTCCTGCTGCGTGCCCTGGAGCCCGTGGAGGGGCTCGAGGAGATGTTCCGCCGCCGTCCAAAGGCCAGAAGTGCGTCCGACCTCTGCTCCGGCCCGGGCAAGCTGACTCAGGCGCTCGGGATTGATCGCAGGTTGGATAGCGCGAACCTCATCACCAGCCCGACACTCTTCATTGAGAGGCTTCGGAGAGCCCTATTGCCCGATGACGCTGTCCTCATCACGCCTCGGATCGGCCTGAACCCCGACCCCCGCTTTGCCGGCGACTGGGCCCATCGACCTTTGCGGTTCGTACTCGCCGGGCACCGGTTCGCCTCGAGGCCGGTCGGCGCGAATCGTCAATTCTCGCGACGTCCCTAGACCGATATCAGGAAGGCACCCTATTCTGTTGTCGTGCCTGACGCCACGCCCGCGTCGCGCGACACCGCCTTCATCCGCCGCCATGAGCCAACAGAAGCAACAGCAGCCGCGTGAACACAAGGAAGTGGATTGGAGAGGCCTCGCCAGCGCGACCGGCCCCTATCCGGTCGATGCCTTTCACTTCGTGAGGGAAGGCCTTTCGTACGCGGCTCATCGCGTGCACGACGACGTCGAGAGCATTGCCGAGCAGGACCGCCACATCACCGGCCAGCAGTTGTGCTTGGGGCTGCGCGATTTCGCGATCGATCGCTACGGCATGCTGGCGCCGGCGGTGCTTGGACACTGGAACATCCGGCGCACCGAAGACTTCGGCCGCATTGTCTTCGCGATGGTCGAGCATGGGCTGTTGAGCAAGACCTCCGACGACACGCTCGAAGACTTCCGCAGCGTCTACGACTTCCAGGAAGCCTTCAGCGCGAACGAAGTGGCGACGCGCATCGGCGCGAACTAGGCGACTTTGGATTGTGGTTCTGGATTTGGAATGGGCAATGCGCGCGATCTCTGCGCACCGGCCCGGACGGACCAATCCAGAATCCAAGACCCAAATCCAAAATTCCTATAGGCTGCGTCCATGCCCTCGCCTGCGCCTGCTCCCGCGCCCGCAGATATTCGCCGCCTGCACCTGTGGCAGATACAGGCCGTGCGCGATGCGATGGTCATCGCGGCTGTCGTGGGACTGGTCTGGCTCGGCTACGCGATGCGCAGCGTCACCGTTCCGCTGCTGGTGGCGCTGATGCTGGCGTATCTCTTTGAGCCGCTGATCGTCTGGGCGTGCAATCGCTATCGCGTGCGGCGTCCGGTCGTCGTCGTCGGGCTGGTGCTGTCGATCATCGTCGCGATCGTGCTGGTGATCGCCATCGCGGTGCCGCTGATCGTTGGCCAGACGATGCAGATGGTGCGCGATCTGCGCAGTCACAGGCTCGAGTACACGTTGATCTCTCTTCGTGAGAAGGTGCCGCAGGTCTGGATCGAGCAGTACGACGCGGCTGCGGAATCGCTGACCGATCTCATGGGCGCGCGCTATCGACCGCCCTTGCCGCGTCCTTCGGCGGCGGCGACCGGACCATCGGCGACCCAAGCGGCAACGAGTCCGGTCGAGGGCGCACCGGAACGGAGCGGCGCCGCGCCGCCCGATGTGCCGCCTGCCGATGCCATCGCACTGACGGAACTGGAGATCCGCGAACTGGTGCGCACCGAGGTGGAGCGGCAATTGGCGCAGCGCGATGCGCTTCTCGCCGCGACGCCCCCGACAGGGGATTCAGCCGCGCACACGCCTGCTATCGGTTCCGGCCCCGTGTCTTCCATCTGGCGGATCTCCCGCTCCACCGTCGGTGCGATCGTCAGCTTCCTTGGCCAGGTGCTCAAGATCGGCTTCCTCTTCTTCCTGATCCCGTTCTACCTGTTCTTCTTCAGCCTGTGGTATCCGCAGATCGTGGCGTTTGCGGGCGAGCTGATCCCGGGCGACCGGGCCCCGCGCGCCGCGGAACTGCTGGGCAAGATGGACCGCGTCATCGCCGCCTTCGTGCGTGGCCGCATCGTCATCAGCCTGGTGATCGGCGTCATCTGCGCCGTAGGCTGGACCCTGTGCGGCGTGCCATACGCGATCGTTCTCGGCCTGATCACCGGCATCTTCAGCGCTGTGCCATACCTGGGCTTCGTGGGCCTGCCGGTCGCTGTGCTGATGCTGTGGGTCAACGAACTGGGCGAGCCGCCGAGCCTGCGCATGAGTTGGCTGGCGATCATCGGCTGGCCGACGCTGGTGTACGTCATCATGCAGATTCTGGAGACCTACATCATCACGCCGGCGATCGCGGGCAAGGCGACCAACCTTGATCCCGTCACGATTCTCGTCGCGGTCCTCGCCGGCGGCAGCGTCGGCGGCGTGTACGGCATGCTGCTGGCGATCCCCGCCGCGGCGTGTCTGAAGATTCTGCTCACTGATGTCCTGATGCCGCGAGTGCGCTTGTGGGTAAAGGGCCGCGCGGAGGACCCGCTGCCGTTGTAGTCAATCCGCCGCGAAGCGCTGCACGCCGTCGACGAACACTGCGACCGGTCGGATCGATTTCCAGTCAACGCCCTCATCGAACGGCGAGTGATCGAGGATCACGAAGTCGGCGCGGTAACCCGGCGCGATGCGGCCAATCTCGTTCTCGGCGAACGCCGCGAACGCGGCGCGAGTTGTGTAGCAGCGAAGCGCCTCGCCAACGGTGATCGACTCCTGAGTCTGCCAGGTCTTGCCATCGAGCGTGCGACCGGTAACCGCCGCTTCAACGCCAAGGAACGGATTGATGCTTACGACCGGCCAGTCTGAGCCGAAGGCCACTACGCAGCCGGCGTCGAGCAGGCTTCGGAACGCGTAACTGCTCCGGCAGCGCTGGGCCCCGATGTACTGCTCGGCGTACCGGCCATCATCAGCCTTGTGATACGGCTGCATCGATGCGATCACTCCCATGTCGCCAAAGCGCTGAATGTCCTCGGGCAGAAGGTGCTGAGCGTGTTCGCTGCGCGGCCGGGCCTTGCGCAGATCGGGGAAGACCTTCTCATAGGTTTCGATGAGCAGATGGTTGGCCTCATCGCCGATGGCGTGCGCGATCGGCTGAAAGCCGTTGTCCATCGCCGCGCGGATGTTGCTTTCGAGTTTGCCGCCGTCGACGCCCTCGCGCAGCAGGCCGTGCCAGCCCTCGCGGCCGGCTTCGTTGTTCAGGAACGGCTCGCGCATGTAGGCAGTGCGCGAACCGAGGCTGCCGTCCATGTAGGTCTTGAATCCGTTGATGCGCAGCCAGCCGTCGCGCGGCGCGAAGGCTCTGGCGGCCTCGGCTGCCTTCACCCAGTCGCCTGCCGTGGGATAGAGGAAGAATCGAACGTGGTAGTTCTCGGGCGCGATGGCCGCGTAGGCGTCGAGATCACCGATGCCCGGAATGTCGCTGACCGCGGTGATGCCGTGACGCAGCGCCTCGACCATCGCCATCTTGAGCGCTGCGACCTGATCCTGCTGGGTAATTGAAGGAAGGTGCCGTGTCACCAGCGCCATCGCCGATTCGCGCAGGATGCCGGTGGGCTCGCGCGTGGCTGGATCGCGGTCGATGACGCCGCCGGCGGGATCGGGCGGGCCGTCGCGCGTGATGCCTGCGAGTTTGAGCGCCACGGAGTTCGCAAGGCCGGAGTGGCCATCCATGCGCGAGAGAAACAGAGGATGATCACCGGTGACGCCGTCGATCCATTCCTTTGTTGGCTGCTCGGGCGTGTCCCAACTCTCGACCGAATACCGTCCGCCCAGCACCCATTTTCCTGGCGCGAGTTTGGCAGACCAGTCCTTGACACGCTTGATGAAATCCTCCTTACCGCTCGCATCGCGCAACTGCAGTTGTGAGAGTTGCATTCCGCCGCCGAGCATGTGCACATGCGAGTCGATCAGGCCGGGGATGACGATGCGGCCTCCGGCATCGATGATCTTCGTCTCGACGTCGATGTAACGTTCATCGCGCGGGCCGACGTGCACGAAGCGACCGTTGTCGATCGCAGCACACTCGGCGAATCCGGGCAGGCCGTCGGACCAGATGCGGGCGTTCACGATGACGGCGTCCGCGGGGGAGGGACCGGGCTGTTGCAATCCAAGGCTGGCGATGAGAACAGCGGCTGTGAGCATGCATTCAGAATACCGCGGACGCCAGCGTTTCAGGTACGCTCATGCCTCGTGCGGCAACCGGCTGTCAACCTCAAGCATCGAATCGGCTCATCCGTCGACGATGTCACCGAGCATTGGATCGGCTGGACGTTTCCGCCGGTCGGACGCGCGATGGCTGAGGCGAACTGGTCGCCCGATGCCGCGGGCGACTACTGCCAGCGCTGCGGCGATTCTGTTGGGCCCGGCGAGGCAACGGCCGATGGCTGCGCGACATGTCGCACTGGCGCGGAACTCGATGGCGGCATTGCTGACGGAGTGATTCGGCTCGGCCCATACATTGAGCCGCTGCGAGGCTGGGTGCAGGCCATCAAGTATCAGCGCTGGAACGAAATGGGCGAGGCGCTCGGGCGGCTGCTGGGCGAACGCATCCGCGTCAGCGGCCTGGTCAACCTGCAGGAGGCGATCGTCGTGCCGCTGCCCATGCCTTGGCAGCGCCGGATCTATCGCGGAGTCGATCATGCAGCGATCATCGCGCACGCGCTGGCGCGCGAGATGGAGGCGCCGGTGGCACGATTGCTGGCGCGGGTGAACACGCCGCCGCAGGTCAGTCTGACGCCGAGTGAGCGGAAGCGTGCGGGTTCGCGCGGCATGCGGATTCGTCGTCGATGGTGGGGCGTGGGCAGCGGGTCTGTCGACGGCGCGCACATCGTGCTCGTGGATGATGTTCGCACGACCGGCTCCTCGCTCCGGGCAGCGACGAGGCTGCTGCGGCGGTTGAAGCCGGCTCGAATCGTCTGCGCGGCGATCGGCGTGTCGGACAGTGCGGCTCGACGTGCGAGAAAGGCCGCCCACGAGCGTGGTGGGCAGCCGGCATCGGATGGGTTCGACGGCACCACGGGCCGATAGCCGCGTCGGGCAAGTCTCCGCGGTTTTTCTGCAGTTCGGGCTTGGATTTTGCCCCTGTCTTGACAGGCGGCGACCGGTCGCTACAATCTTCGACCCTCGCTCAAGGAAGAGTCCTTGGCGGCCGGCAGGGCCGGTATGGCCCGGTCGGTTGTCGCTGTTGCGTCTGATCCCATCCGGGAAGTCGCGACGGCTGGGCGTGACGGTTCTTTGACAAGTGAACAGTTGGGATAGCCGCGAGGATGTGTACGTTCTCGCCGAGCCTGTCACAGGACTCGGAGGGAACGAATCAATCGGCTCGGGTTTCACAGCCCGAAGTCGATCGAACATCCTTGTGATGCCAGATACCATCAATTCAACGAGGATCGTGTCGGCCCCCGCACAAGGCGTCAAAGCCGAGTGCGATGGGCAGGCAGGATGTTCGAGAACAATCCAGCGGGTTAGCCGCCCGCTGGCGCCGGATCGTTGTACCGGCGTGACCGACCGTTCGCGTTCGCTGCCAGCGGCGTGAGCGGTTGCCAGGGCTCCCCTTTTCTTTGAAAGTTCCCGCGTCTTCGGACGCGGACAAAGACAATCAATTGAAGAGTTTGATCCTGGCTCAGATTGAACGCTGGCGGCATGGCTAAAACATGCAAGTCGAGCGCGAAAGTGGAGCAATCCATGAGTAGAGCGGCGAAAGGGTGAGTAATACGTTCCTACGTACCTCGAGGTCGGGGATAGCCAGGGGAAACTCTGGGTAATACCCGATGTGATCGAGAGATCAAAGGCTTGCCGCCTTGAGAGCGGGGAACGTCCTATCAGCTAGTTGGTGAGGTAACGGCTCACCAAGGCTTTGACGGGTAGCGGGTGTGAGAGCATGGCCCGCCACATCGAAACTGAGACACTGTTCGGACTCCTACGGGAGGCTGCAGTAACGAATCTTCCGCAATGCGCGAAAGCGTGACGGAGCAATGCCGCGTGCAGGATGAAGCCCCTCGGGGTGTAAACTGCTGTCAGGGATTAGGAACACAATGACCAGTCCCAAAGGAAGAGACGACTAACTCTGTGCCAGCAGTCGCGGTAATACAGAGGTCTCGAGCGTTAGTCGGAATCACTGGGCTTAAAGCGTGCGTAGGCGGATGTGCAGGCGTCGTGTGAAAGCCCTCGGCTCAACCGGGGAATTGCACGGCGAACCGCATGTCTTGAGACAAGTAGGGGCGGTCGGAACGATAGGTGGAGTGGTGAAATGCGTTGATATCTATCGGAACGCCAAAGGTGAAGACAGACCGCTGGGCTTGTTCTGACGCTGAGGCACGAAAGCGTGGGGAGCAAACGGGATTAGATACCCCGGTAGTCCACGCCCTAAACAATGTGCACTAGACCGAAGGAGGTATTGACGCCTTTTTCGGTCGAAGTAAAAACGTTGAGTGCACCGCCTGGGGAGTACGGTCGCAAGGCTAAAACTCAAAGGAATTGACGGGGGCTCACACAAGCGGTGGAGCATGTGGCTCAATTCGAAGCAACGCGAAGAACCTTATCCTGGGTTTGACATGTACGGATTAGTTCGCTGAAAGGCGAATGACACTCTTGTAGTGGAACGTACACAGGTGCTGCATGGCTGTCGTCAGCTCGTGCTGTGAAGTGTCGGGTTAAGTCCCTTAACGAGCGAAACCCCTATTACTAGTTGCCAACGCGTTATGGCGGGGACTCTAGTGAGACTGCCGGTGTTAAACCGGAGGAAGGTGGGGATGACGTCAAGTCCTCATGGCCTTTATGCCCAGGGCTGCACACGTGCTACAATGGTGCGAACAGAACGATGCAAGACCGCAAGGTGGAGCAAATCGCTTAAATCGCACCCCAGTTCGGATTGAGGGCTGCAACCCGCCCTCATGAAGTCGGAATCGCTAGTAATCGCGGATCAGCTACGCCGCGGTGAATATGTTCCTGAGCCTTGTACACACCGCCCGTCAAGTCATGGAAGCCGCCAGTGCCTTAAGTCGCCAAATCACTTTGGTGCCCACGGCAAGGGTGGTGACTGGGACTAAGTCGTAACAAGGTAGCCGTAGGGGAACCTGCGGCTGGATCACCTCCTTTCTAAGGGATCTCCTTAGACGTGGCACGGTGGAAACGTCCAATGTCGAAACGTCAAAACGTCACAAGCGTCGCGACCATCGACTGCGGCGATTTCGCCCGCCGAGTAATCGGCAACCACGTATGTCAGCACATCCTTTCGTGCTACCCCAACTGTTCACACGTCACAGAACCTGCAGGCGCCGTTCGATCAAGGTCTAGAGTCGGAAAAGATTCCCGCCTCCCTCGATCGTCCGAACGCCTGCTCCGGAACACACCACACGCCCCGCACTCAACCGCGGGGCGTGGTCGTTTTTCGTTCGATGCGCCACTCGCCGCGGCGAGCCGGCACGTCCTCGTGCCGCTGAACGATCGACATGACGAGATCTGCATGAGGGTCACGAACGATCAGACAAACCGGCAGCGGGCTCTCATCCGCGTCGCAGCGCCTCGCTTCATCTCAATGGCGAAGCCGCGACCGGAGAAGAGGGGTCGCGGCTTCGCAAACTGGCTGCCCGGGAGTTCACCCGTCAAGGAACCGTCTTACGTTCGAAGCATCAATGAGCGGCGTGTGAGACTCAGTTGATGCACGCACCGCTGCTGGTCACGTACTGGTTTCTCTTCCAGACGTTGGCGGCGCAGGTGTCGTCGACGACGTCTACGAGGACGTTGCCGGTTGCGGTGTTCTTCTCGACCTCGTTGCCGCTGGCCGCCACGATCGCGACTCCATAGGCGGCATTGCCGAGGGTGGTGTTGTCTTTGACGATGTTCGAAACGCATCCGAACACCTCGACGCCGCTGTGACCGTTGCCGTTGGCCGTGTTCTTTGTGATGGTGTTTCCGCCGCACTGCAGGCCGGAGGTCCACACGATGATTCCGTCGTAAGTGTTGCCGTTGGCGGTGTTGTCCTTGATGGTGCTGCCGTTGGCGCTGAGCACGTAGAACCCCGAGCCGTTGCCGTTGGCCGTGTTGTGGTGAACGCTGATCCCGGCGCCGGCCAGGAAGAAGCCCGTGTCGGCGTTGTCGTTGACCGTGTTGTGATGCAGGGTATTGCCGTTGCCGGCCAGCAGGATGCCGTGCAGGTTGCCCGTCGAGATGTTGTCCTGCAGAAGACAGCCATCCACCTCTTCGCCGTGGATTCCGATGGACTGGTTGGTGGTGGTGTTGGCGATGACGATGGTGCCGTCGGTCAGGTCGATCCCCCAGGCAAAGGCGCCGTCGCAGGTGTTGCTTACCAGGAAGTTGCCGGCCGATGCGCCTCCCATTCGAATCCCCCACGACGCATCGCCCAGGCAGGTATTTCCCTGAACGATGTTCGTGCTGGAGTTGATCACCCCGATATTGGCATGGATATTGTGGTCGAGCGTGTTGTTCAGGATGGTGTTCTGATTGGAGTCGAGCAGAGAGACTCCGCCGCCGCAGCGCTGGACTGTCACGCCCGAGACCGTGCAGCCGGTCGTCTGGTACAGCAGGATGCCGGTTTCGATCGAGAAGTCTTCGATGGTGCCGTTGCGGATCGTCACGTTGGAGACGCCCGGGCCGACTCCGACGCCATACCCGTAGCCGCCGTCGTAACCACCAGCCCCCGAAAGGGTGTGGCCGCCGAGGTCGAGGACGACATTGCTGGCCGCGATCGAGATCGCCGTGCTCCCGATCTGGTGAAGGTCGGCGGTCATTGTGTACGTGCCGGGCGCCGTGATGTAGTAGGGCAGCGAGTCGATGTCCTGACCGAGGGCCGGGCTGCCAAGGAGTCCCAGCGCGATCGTGGTGGTGCAGAGACCGCCTGCGCGACGGGCGCTGCCGCGGCCTTCAGGTGGATGCTGTGCGCGTGTTAGCGGTGACGATGGGCGTTGCTTGCATGTCATGTTCCGAATTCCTTTGTCTTGTCGTTGTCAACTGGTGATTGACCGCCAGCAGCATTGGTGCTGTGGCGTGGTTACACCAGACAACGCCCGGTTTGCGTGCGACCGGGGCAGGAATTCAGCGGACGGTCTGCGCTGGGTGCCCGTGGCTCGTGAAAGGCCGATTTCGCACATCTCGCTGCCCAACTTGACGCCGGCGCTCCGAGCCACTTCAATTGCGACTTGCAGCCTAATTCCATGCTCCTTCCTGAGCATGGATGCGGAGGACCCACCTTCCTCGATCTGCGATCGGCGCAGACGAGGACGGGGCGAATGACGATGGGCCAGCAAACCATCGCCTAGACCACTTCCAAGGTCGAGCCCGTCAGCTAACTCCGTCGGCAACTGGAAGGGCGACCCGACCAACAACGGCCGGCTCCCCGAGTTCAACCACCGAGCATTTCCTCGGTGGCGCTGTCCTTTCATGGAGCCATCCCCCACATGTCCGCGACCGCTCTGGACCCCAAACTCGCAACCGCCGCCAACGTTTCGCAACCTCAACTCCTTCGCCTCGCCCTGCTGGCCCTTGGCGTCATCTACGGCGACATCGGCACAAGTCCGCTCTACGCCATTCGCGAGTGCTTTCACGGGCCGCATGCCATCGGCATTTCGTATGCCAGCGTCCTCGGCGTCCTCTCGCTGGTGTTCTGGACGCTCATCATCGTCGTCACGCTCAAGTATCACATTTACGTCATCCGGGCCGACAATCGCGGCGAAGGCGGCATCCTCGCGCTGGTGGCCCTGGTCAGTTCCGTGCTCAAGCGCAATCGACTCGCAACGGCCGCAGTTGCGCTGGGGCTTTTCGGCGCGGCGTTGCTCTACGCCGATGGCGCGCTGACACCGGCCATCTCCGTGCTAAGCGCCGTCGAAGGCCTCTCGGTCGCGACGAACGTGTTTGATTCGTACATCCTGCCGCTGACCATCGGCATCCTCATTACGCTGTTCATGGTGCAACACCATGGCACAGGAGGCGTGGGCTCGATCTTCGGGCCCATCATGCTCGTGTGGTTCAGCACACTCGCGGTTCTCGGCATCGCGGGAATCGTGCGCGAACCGGCGGTCCTCGCCGCGGTCAACCCATGGCATGCCGTCCACTTCCTGGTACACAACGGCATGCCCGCGTTCGTCGTGCTGGGCGCGGTCTTCCTCGTCGCCACCGGCGGCGAAGCGCTCTACGCCGATCTCGGTCACTTCGGCGAACGGCCGGTCCAGATCGACTGGTTCTGCCTCGTCGGGGTTGCGCTGCTTCTCAACTATTTCGGCCAGGGCGCCCTCCTGTTGTCGAATCCCGAAGCCGCGGTCAACCCGTTCTATCTGATGGCTCCGGGCTGGGCCTTGTATCCGCTGGTCGTGCTCGCAACCGCTGCCACCATCATCGCCTCCCAGGCCATCATCACGGGCGTGTTCTCGCTGACGATGCAGGCATCGCAACTTGGCTGCCTGCCGCGCGTCAAGATCGAACATACCTCCGCGAGCACCATGGGCCAGATTTACATCGGCTCGGTGAACTGGCTGCTCATGCTGCTCACGATCGGCCTGGTCATTGGGTTCGGGTCGTCCAGCGCCATGGCGGGCGCGTACGGCATCGCCATCGCCACCACCATGGTGATCACAACCCTGCTGGCGTTCCCGGTGGCGTGGAAACTCTGGGGCTGGCCGCTGCCGCTGGCGATCGGCGCGACGGTCGGATTCCTTATCATCGATCTGGCGTTCTTCAGCGCGAACATGCTCAAGGTGATCCATGGCGGCTGGTTCCCTCTGCTGGTCGCGGCGTTGATCTATTTGCTCATGACCACCTGGAAACGCGGCCGCGTTCTCGTCGGCGAGAGATTGCAAGGCCGCATCATCCCCATGGAGACGTTTCTCCGGAGCCTCGATCGCTCACCGATTACGCGCGTCGACGGCATGGCCATCTACATGACCAGCAGCGCTGACGGCGTGCCACTGGCCCTCATTCACACGCTCAAGCACAGCAAGGTCCTGCACGAACGCAACGTGTTGTTGACGCTGACATCCGAGCAGGTGCCGCAGGTCGAGGACGATCGCCGCATCGAGCAGTCCACCCTTGGCCAGGGATTTCATCGGGTCATCGCCCGCTACGGATTCATGGAGGAACGCGATGTGCCTGCGCTGGTCAAGCGGATCGAGATCGAGGGTTCGCCGATCGACGCCAGGCACGCGATCTATGTCCTGAGCCGCGAGACCTTGATCGCGGGCACACGCTCGGGCATGTGGCTGTGGCGGTCGAGGGTATTCAGCGCGCTGGCGCGGAATGCCTTGCCGGCGACGGCGTTTTTCGGACTGCCGCCCAACCAGGTCGTTGAGATCGGCACTCAGATCGAGTTGTAGGCCCTCCCAGTTCAGGATTTTGCCCGTTGACGACTTCGCGCCAGATCGATAGCGCGTGCGGCCGGCTCGGTTGTGCCAGGAGGGCATTCGATCGAGCGCCGGCAGATTCGGAACAGGAAAACTCAGCATATCGCCTGAGCGCGGGCGCGCTCCGGCGGGCAAAAGCGGACTTAGCATTTTGATGCGCGGGCCGCTGACCTGCAGGTGGAAGCGCGGATCACGAAAAGCAATCCGAGTTCGATTCCCCAACGGACGATTCTCGAAAGGAGCACACGATCATGAAGTGGACGATGCTGACAACGATGGCAGCCGCATGCGCCGCGCTGTTGCTGGCCACGGGCTGCGACCAGACGTCGCAGGACAACCTCAAGGAACAGGCGAACGACGCCAAGAACAAGGCGAGCCAAGTGGCGTCGGATGCCGCGGCCAAGGCCCGCGAAGGCTGGGACAACCTCAAGACCGAGTTGACGCCGCAGATCGATCAGATGAACGAGAAACTCGCGACGCTGAAGACCGAGGCCGCGAAGTTCAAGGACACGCAACTCGACGGCTACATCTCAGAAATCGACGCCAAGATCCGCGACACCAAGGCCAAACTCGCGGAGACATTCTCGGCCGAGGGCTTCGAGGGTCTCAAGCAGAATGTCGGCCAGTGGATGACCGAGGCCAAGGATCTGTACAACAAGGCCGTGGCGCGGCTGGCGGAACTGACCAAGTCAGCCGGCGGGACGACGCCCGGCGGCGGGTAAGCGGAGTTTCCGGGGAGGTAACGAGGTGTGCAGTGGGCGGTCGATCAGCATTCGCGTGACGGCCGCCGGCACACCTCGTGTTTTCCTGGTGAGGGCGCGGAGTGCGGGAGCCTGTTTCGCGGAGACCGGCCCGCGGTTAGCATGGTGGTGTGAGCGCCATCGCGTCGCTGGTGCGGCGCGGGCGGGCTCTATGATCGGGAGGTCAACATGAACTCGATGTGGACGCTGGTGCGGACTGTGTGCCTAGTGTTGGTGTGCGCAGTGGTGGCGATGTCAGCTGGTTGCGGCAAGGACGCCTCGACTGATGCCAACGGCGCCGGCGATGGGTTGACGGATATGGCAGCGGACGCGACGGATGCCAGCAACGTCGTCTCCGCTGAAGACATGCCGGAATCGGCCTTCAACCAAATGAAGGACATGTGGGCGACGCAGATCGCCGGACCTGTCGCGAAGGCCGACACGCTCAAACAGGCCGCCGCGGAGCACAAGGATGCGCGCCTGAATGACCTGGTCGCGCAACTCGACAAGAAGGCGGCCGAGATCAAGGCGATGTATGACGGCGCGAAGTATCCAAGCGGCGCCAAGACGCTGCAGGTGGATCTCCCCAAGGCCATGGGAGAGGCGGGGGAACTGGCGGCCCAGGCGATGGAACGCCTGCAGGAGGTGATCAAGGCATCGCTGCCCGCGCAACCGGGCGGGGGTTGATGCGCAAAGGCTGCGTCACTCGGATTCGCTGTGGCGCTGGCCTTCAGGGCTGAGGGCGTAGATCTGGAAGCGATGGCCCATTGGTTCCCAGCCGTGCTGGCGGCAGATGCGGTCGCGCAGCGCGATGAGCTCATCGCTGTTGAACTCGATGTGCCTGCCGGTCTTCATGCAGACCATGTAATCGCGCGGCTGCTTGCCGTAGATGAGTTGGTAGTGGTTCTGCCGCGAATCGAAGAGCGCCTGCGTAATGATGCCGGCGTCCTGCAGCAGTTTGATGGTGCGGTAGGCGGTGGCCTTGGAAACGCGTGCCGCGCCTGGCGTGCCGCGCTGCCGCATCTCGCGCAGAAGTTGTTCGACTTCGAAGACGCCATCGCGCTCGATGATGGCGTTGAGAATGTCGGCCCGCTCGGGCGTGTATTTCAGGTCCTTGGACTTGAGGAAACGGCGGAAGACCGCGCACAGCGGCGCCATGGCGGCTGATTCGGCGGATAAGGCGGGCGCCGGCAGATCCATGAGCGAAGTGTAGCGGTGCTCAGGTCTCGAAGGCCTGTTCGAGTTGCTCGCGCAGGGCGGACTTCTTCGCGCGCTTCTTCTTGGGGATTTCCACTTCCAGAAGCGGCGGCTCGGCATCGCCATTGGTGTGCGCGTGACCGTTCGATTGCGGCGTCGAGGCGTCGGTGCGAGCGGCCGCGCCGTTGGTGTTGGCAGTCTCAGCCCTCTGCACCGCGCTGTCGTGAATCCTGCCGTTGTCGCCCACTTCCTCGACGCGCACCGCCACGCGCTTCGAGACGCCGCGCTCCTGCATCGTCACGCCGTACAACTGGTTGCACGCCTGCATCGTGCGCTTGTGGTGGGTGATGATGATGAAGTGGCTGCGATCAAGGAACGGCACGAGAATCTTGCAGAAGCGATCGACGTTGGCTTCATCCAGCGCGGCATCGACTTCGTCGAGGATGCAGAACGGCGAGGGCTTGCTGCGGAAGATCGCCATCAGCAGCGCCACGGCGGTCATCGCCTTCTCGCCGCCGGAGAGCTGGCTGATCACGCGCGGCTGCTTGCCTGGCGGCTTGGCCGTAACCTCGATGCCGCTCTCCAGCCAATCGACGTTGCCTTCTTCATCGGGCACGAGGGCGATGTCGGCCTGCCCGCCGCCGAACAGGCGACGGAACATGCCTTGCTCGCCCGCGAAGTTCTCGCGGATCGCGCCGAAGATCTCCTGGAACTTCACGCGCGACTGCTCATCGAGGTGCACGATCAGTTCCTGCAACTGCCTGACGGCGTTGTCGATGTCTTCGACCTGCTTGATGAGATCGACGTTCTTCGCTTCGAGTTGCGTCTCTTCCTCGATGGCGTCGAGGTTCACGTTGCCGAGCTTGCGGATTTCCTCGCGCAGCACATCGGCTTCCGCGCCCGCGGCTTCGCGATCGATGGTCACGAAGCCCTCTTCCTCGCGCGTCGCGCGGTATGGCACGTACGCCTGCGTCAGGTCGAGTTCGATGTCGGTGAGCGTGCGCTCTTCAAGGTTCTCTCGCTTGACTTCGCATTCGCGGCGGCTGATTTCGACGGCGTGGTAGTCGCGATCGATGTGCGAAGCGTGCAGACGGGCGGCGTCGAGTTTCTCCGCGGCGGCCAGCAGCGTCTCGGCGGCGGCGGCGAGTTGACCTTCCAGCGCTGATTCGCTGACGCCGATCTGCTCGATCGTGAGGTCGATGCCCTTGATCTCCTCGCCAGCCTCGGCGATGACCGCTTCGTACTGCTCGATCTGCGACAGGCGGCGATGCAG
>Ga0111539_10000194_pt1 | contig 71319 bp, 47 predicted proteins | sample RhiMethybrSRZTD1_FD_79667 | JGI IMG/M metagenome (GOLD analysis project Ga0111539, IMG submission 79667) | Populus rhizosphere microbial communities from Tennessee, USA - Rhizosphere MetaG P. TD hybrid SRZTD1 (version 2) (version 2) | ecosystem: Host-associated > Plants > Roots > Rhizosphere >...
CCCCTGCCGCGCAGCGCTCCGGAAGCCCAGGGAATCCCCTCCCCCGCGGTCAAGGCCTTCCTCGAGGCGGCGGAGGCGAAGATCGACGCGCTGCACAGCGTGATGATCCTGCGCCACGGCGTGGTGGTGGCCGAGGGCTCGTGGGCGCCGTACGCGAAGGACGACCCGCACGTGATGTTCTCGCTGAGCAAGAGCTTCACGTCGACGGGCATAGGGCTGGCCGCGGCCGAGGGCAAGCTCACCCTCGACGATCCAGTGCTGCCCTACTTCCCCGAAGACGCGCCCGCGGAGCCGAGCCCGAACCTCAAGGCCATGCGCGTGCGCGACCTCCTGGCCATGTCCACGGGCCAGCACACGGACGACCTGCAGAAGTTCTCGTTCACGGGGCCCGGCGAGGAACGCCTGACCCATGCCTTCCTCACCCTGCCCGTCGCCCACAAGCCGGGCACGCACTTCCTCTACAACACGCCCGCGACCTACATGCTCTCCGCCATCCTCAAGAAGGCGACGGGCGCGGACCTCCTCGACTACCTCGGGCCGCGCCTCTTCCAGCCGCTGGGGATCACGAATCCGACCTGGGACAAGAGCCGCGACGGGATCTCGCTGGGCGGATACGGGCTGAAGATCCGGACGGAAGACATCGCGCGCTTCGGCCAGCTCTACCTGCGCAAGGGCGTGTGGAACGGCAAGCCGATCGTCCCCGCGGCCTGGATCGCGCAGGCGACCGCGCGCCAGACCTCGAACGGGAGCAGCCCCAACAGCGACTGGGAGCAGGGTTACGGGTACCAGTTCTGGCGCTGCCGGCACGGCGCGTTCCGCGGGGACGGCGCCTTCGGGCAGTTCTGCGTCGTGATGCCGGAGCAGGACACGGTGGTCGCCATCACCAGCGGCACGCGCGACCTCCAGGGCGTCCTCGATCTCGTCTGGGAGCACGTCCTCGGTCCGATGAAGCCGGCCGCGCTACCCGCGAATCCCGCGGCGCGGGCGGAGCTCACGAAGAAGCTCGCGGCGCTGAAGCTCGCTCCCCAGGCCGGACGTTCGACCTCGCCGCTCGCCTCGTCCGTCTCGGGCAAGACGTACGTGTTCCCCGCCAACGACGACAAGGTCGAGTCCGTGCGCCTGGAGCTCGAAGGCGAAAACGCCACCATCGTCACGAAGGTGGGGGGCCGCGAGGGCCGGATCCCGTGTGCCTCCGGCGCATGGCGGCGAGGGGGCACGCTGCCCGGCACGGACGGCGTGGCTCAAGCGACGGCGGGGAGCGGTGCCTGGACCTCCGACGACACCTACGTGGCGCGCGTGTACTTGTACGAGACCCCGTTCCGCGTCGACATGACCCTGCGTTTCGCGGAAGGCGGGGTCGTCCTGGACCGGGAGTACAACGTTTCGCTCGGGAGCCAGCCGACGCGGCGCGCGCAGCTGGTGGGACGGCCGGACTAATAGACCGCTTTCATCGCCTCCGATGCCGCGATCTCGCGCTCGCCGCGGTAGAACCGCAGAGTCCCCTGCACGAGCAGGCTGATCCGTTCCGGCAGGGGAAGGGCCTCGAACTCCCGCTTCGTGAGGCGTCGGCCGGGCGCGTCACCGCGCGCCGGCATCTCCACGTGGTCGAAGCCCTTGTCCGCGGCGACTTCCCGGGGCGGAGCCTGCGGACCGGCGGCCGCGGCCCGGACGCGATCGAGCAGGCTCACGAGCATTCCCTCACGCCGAGACCTTCGCCACGCGCTCGAGCACGGACGACCTCCGCCACTCGGCCTCGGACAGCGCCTCGATGTGGGCGCCGCGCTCGGCCATGAGGCGCATCTCCTTCAAGGCGCGCAGGCAGGACATGGCCAGGAACACCACCGAGAAGATCACCCAGAACGCGTGCTCGAGAAACCGCCACCATTCGGGATTGGCGACCCCGTACACCGACTCCGGCCACACGAGGCCGCGGATGAGGTGCTCGGAGGCGACGACGACCGTGGCCGTCGCGAGCACGGTCCAGTCCCGGTAGAAAGCCAGGATGCCCAGGGAGCCGAAGACGTGGAAGTGCGTCTCGATCCGGCCGCCGGTGAGATGGATGAGCAGGGCCGACCACAACATCTGCGCGCCCGCGATGACGTGGCGGGTCACGACCCAGCCCGCCCGCCGCACGGCCAGCGCGATCGGAAAGACGCTGATGGCGCCGCCCAGGAAGATCGCGAACCACACGTGCGCGTGCACGGTGCGCACCCGGCCTTCCCAGGCGTAGGGCGAGACGACCAGCGCGATGACGATGGCGAAGAGCCATTGGCCGACCATGAGCTTCGCGAAGAGCCGGTCCGTCCAGGACACGATCTCCATCCAATGCGCCTGGAACCTCTCCTCCGCGCGGCCCACGATGGCCTGCGCGGCCTGGTCCACTCGATCGTCCATCGTCATTGCATCTCCTTTAGGCTGGCCCGCGCGGAGCGCGCTCCGAGGGCCAGGGAGCATCCGTACACGGGTGCGTCGGAGCGGTCCGCCTGGCCCGTGCGAAGCAGCGAGCTGATGCGCTGGAGGCCGGCGCTGTCGCCTTCGTGGCCGCGCGCCGACGTGAGCCCGCCGCGGAAGAGCAGCCGGCCGCGGGCGTCGTAGAGCACGGCCGCGCCGGAAGTGGTGGCGCGAAAGCGCACGGCCTCGACGCCGTCGTCGTCGCGGACGGCCGTCACCCCCGGCATCGCCGAGGCGGTGCGCCAGAGATCCGAGCCATCCCAGGCGGCCCCCACGTCCGACGGCCGCAGGAACACCACGTCGGCGGTCAGGCGGTCTTCGAAGCGGGCCAGGAGGCGGGCCAGCTCGGCCAGGCTGGCGCGCGTGCACGGGCACTCGGGATGAGCGAAGAGCACCAATGTCGCACGGTCCGGACGCCGCGCGATGCGGCTCTCAGTGGGCCAGGCCGCGGGAGCGCCGTCCGCGTCGCCGGGCTGCATCTTGTACTTCCAGAGGAGGGTGAAGCCGAGGACGAGGGCCAGCACCCAGACGACCCCGAAAGCCAGCCAGCCCCTCGTCCCATCCATCGAAAGCTCTCTCCGCGCACCGCGCGACGCCCGAAGATGCCCGGCCTCAGGTCGGGTACCCGCTTGACGATAGCGGACGTCCCCGAATCGAGGACTAATGGAACTCACAGTGTGGCCCGGCCGTGTGAGCGGCAGCGTTCGTTCCGTTCACACCTAGCGAACGGCATCAGTGCGATCGACGGAATCAGCGCTCTTCGGGACCAGAAATCGCCAGTCAATACACGGCCCGCATCGCCTCCGACGCCGCGATCTCGCGGTCGCCGCGATAGAAGCGCAGCGTCCCTTGCACGAGGAGGCCGATCCTCTCCTGCAGCGGCAGGGCCTCGAAATCGCGCCGCGTGAGCCGCTGGCGCGGCGCGGCGCCGCGCGAAGGCAGGTCGACGTGATCGAAACCTCCGGCCGCCGCGGCGGGAGCGACGGTGCGGGGGCCGGCGGCGGCGTCGCGGACACGATCGAGCAGGCTCATGCGCTCGTCACGCCGACACCTTCGCGACCGGCCGCGACCGTGCGCATGATGCTCGCGGATAAAGAGGCGAGAAGGGGGCCCGTCGGTGGTGACGGCCGTCACCATTGGACGAACCAATATCTTGAAGGTATAGTCCGCGCCTCTCATATGACGACTGGGCGCGGCCGTCCCTCCTCGCGGGGACGGTCCGTGCGAAGCGTTTCGTGACAAGCGCGGGCGACGTCCGCCTGGGCCGAGCGCCCCTTGCCCTGGGCGTGATCGGCCTCGCGGCGCTCGTCGTCATGATCGGCGCGCCTCTATTCGCGTGGATCCGGGTCGTCCGCTTGCCGGCGATCCTGGTGCCCGCCCTCCTCCTGGCCCTGGCCGTGATGCCCCGCGCCTACTGGCGGGACTCCCCGCTGCTCCGAACGGACTGGCAACCCTCGCGCCGTCTGGTCTGGTCGGCGGCGGCGCTCATCGGCGGCCTCCTCTTCTGGTATGTGCTCACGCGCTTCCGCTCCGGCGAGATCAACGCCATCGACTTCACGATCTACTACGACCGGCCCTGCTATCAGACCGTGCACGGCCGGCCGCTGTTCGTCGAGGTCTCCGACACACCGGGTCTCTCCAGCCACAGTGAGCTGGCCGATCACGCGTATTGGGCGATGCTCGCCGTCTGCGCACCGTACGCCCTCTATCCAAGCCCGCTGTGGCTGCACGCCCTGTCCGTGATCGCGATCGTCGCGGGCGGGATCCACGCGCTGCGCATCGCGCAACGGCTCGGCGCCGGAGGCGCCCTGGCCAGCGCGACCGCTCTCGCGTTCGTGCTCAACGACAACACCGCGCGCACCCTCAACTACGGCTTCCACCCCGAGGTGCTCTACGCCTGGTTCATCCCCTGGATGATCGACGCCGGTCTGCGGGGGGCGGCGGCGCCGTTCCTGGCCGCGACGCTGGCCAGCGTCCTCGTGAAGGAGGACGCCTGCCTGCCCGTCTTCGCGGCGACGGTGGCGTTGGCGCTCTACCAGTTCCGCACCCTGACGTGGCCGCGCCGCCTCCTGTTCCTCGTCCTTCCGAACGTGCTGGCCCTGGCGGGCCTCGGCCTGTACTACGGCTACGTCATCCCGATGCTGAGCGCCACCAGCCGCCCGACCTACGCGCACTTCTGGGCGAATTACGGACCCACGCCGATGTCCGCCCTCGTGGGCATGCTGACGCACCCCTGGCAGGTCGCGAAGAGCGCGGCGACCTCTGGCGCCTTCCGGACCATCCAGCCCCACCTGTTCCTGCCGCTCATCGGGTGGCGGTGGGCGCTGGGGACGCTCCCGATCATCGCCCTGTACGGCGCGTCCGCGAACGAGCAGGTGCGCGCGTTCGGGATCTATTACGCGATCGTGCTCATGCCATTCTTCGTCCTGGGAGCCTCCACGGGCGCGCTGGCCGTGGCCCGCCGCCTGATCACCCAGCCCGGCCACGCCCAGCTGGCGGCGGCCGTCGCCGTCCTGCTCGGGCCCTTGCTCGTCGGCAGCGGGCACCGCGGTTACAGCCTCCGGCCCTGGAGGAGCGAGACGGCCGCGGTGAAGGACGCCCTCACCCAGCTCGGACCCGAGCCGCGGGTCCTCGTCCAGAGCGGCCTCTTCCCCCACGCGGGCTACGACGAGCGGTTCCAGCTCCTCACGCCCGAGACCCTCGCCAATCCGGAGAATGCGGGCGCGGTGCTCCTCCTCGCGCGCCGCATCGGCGCCTATCCGTTCTTCGCCGCGGAGATGGAGCGGATCAGCCGTTTTCCGTCGGCCGGGCCGGTACCCGGGGGATTGCTCGCCGTGCGCGTGACCCCGGACGGGACGGAGAAGCTGCGCAAGCTGCAGTCCAAACGCGAGCGCCTCCGGTCGTCCCGCCTGGAATGGCCATCGGGCCGGCCGCGCGGGCGGAGCCGGCGCTCGGGCGACGGTCCGGGCGACGCGTCGATCCCGATCGTTCCGCGCCCGGGCTCGCTCCCGTAGATTCGAGGAGCGTTCCGGCAGAAACCGGGCTACCGGGCGAACGCGACGGCCACTCGCTGTGCGATCACGGACGTGTCGGCGTACGTGACGTTCGACATTACGGCCACGACGAGCCCGCGGTCGGGCAGCGTGAGCAACGACATCACCCTGCCTCCTACCAGTTCACCGTCGCCGGCGACATGGTTCGCGAGGCCGAAGCGCACCAGATCGGACGGAGTGGAACAGAACGCCATCGAGCCGGCGAAGCAGGAGTAGTTGCGCGGACGCATCCGCTCGACGCCGCGTCGTGGATCCGTACCGAACCGCGGGATGTAGACCGTCGCGATCGTCTCGGGGCCGTACCGGCGCCCGCCGCCGAGCGGCGTGAGCAGTCCGTCGTGGATGATGTTGAGGATCGGCGCGTCCTCCTCCGGCTCCCCGACGTGCTCAGGATTCTCCTCGGTCGACGACTCCGCAGCGGTATGGTTCATGCCGAGCGGCTGGAAGACCCGCTGTTGCATGAACGTGAGGAACGGTTGGCCCGCCGCGTTTGCGATCGCCGCACTCACCGCATCAACGGGCTGTTCGCAGCGCTGGCGGAACCGCGGGTCTTCGTCATCGACGCGGACCGTCTGGATTGGTGAATCCAGGCTCAGCTTCCCCTGCTCCATCAGCATCCGGGCACCGGCTGCGGTGAGCAGCGTCGAACCGGTGCCCATTCTGAAACGCATGTCGGGCGTGACCGGACGGCGGTGCTTGATGTCGGCCCAGCCGAACCCTTCGGCCCAGGCAACGGTACCGCCTGCGCCGGCCGCCACCGACAGCCCGGGGAGGTTCTGATCGGAGAGCGCGGCGCGCACGACCTGCCGCGCGTGCTCCACCGCCTGCGTCCACTCGGACGGCGCCGCGGATTGCACGGCCGACGGTATCTTCTGCGGCTCGGGATGAAGGGGTGCAGCGAGGGCGGTCCGGTAGACCATCAATCCCTCGAACAGCGCGACGAGCACGCCAACGGCGAAGGCGGCGCGCACGGTCCTGGCCGACAGCCTGTTCCGGGCAATCTTGACGCCGAGCACGATCGAGGCGAGCAGCGAGACGACTCCCAGGAGTGTCGCGCCGGGCAGGTCATCCGTGCGGCGGATGTAGATGCCGGCGGCGACGATGGCGACGCCGAGGACGAACAGGGCAAGAGCCTTGAGCAGGTTCGTGACAGTGGAGGCCATGGTGAGACAGTGGCGCAACGCCGTCCGGAAGTCCTCACCGAATCGTGAGCGACCCCTGAGATTCGGATGAAATGCCCGAAATGCGGCTGAAAGCTTTTCGAACCGGCGCGCGCGTCCTTCCGTTAGACGGGGTGATGCGAACGAACAAGATTGGACTGTCTGCGCTGATCCTGATCCTGGGCGTCACCTTGCAGGGGACTCCCGCCGAGGCGCCCGGCGACATGGCCGCGGCCGTCCGGCAACGTGACGCCGCTTTCTGGAAGGCCTACAACGCCTGCGACGTGAAGGCCATGTCCGAGTTCTTCACGGAGGATGTCGAGTTCTACCACGACCGCGGCGGAACGACCCTCGGCCATCCCGCCTTCGTGGCTGCCGTGCGCGACGACCTCTGCGGCAGCCGGGACTCGACCTTGAGACGCGAGGCCGTGGCAGGAACCGTTCACGTCTTCCCGATGAAGAAGAACGATGTGGTCTACGGCGCCATCTTCTCGGGCGAGCACGTCTTCTACGTCAAGCCGAAGGGCAAGGCCGAGCTGCTCGATGGGCGCGCGAAGTTCACGCACCTCTGGACCTTGAAGGACGGCGTCTGGAAGATGTCGCGGATCTTCAGCTACGACCACGGTCCCGCCGTGCGGTAGGCGTCGACCACATCGCGGGGCCCAAGGTCCGCTGCCAGCTCGACGTCGTCGGGACCGGCCTCACCCCAGAGGGGAACCCGACGTTCGATTACCGTGGCACCTGCACCTTCCGGGGTCCACGCCACCGCTAGGGATCGCACGCCGCCCGCGGGCGGCGGAGCTATGATTCGGTCTCCCGAGGAGGAGACCGATGAACCGCCGCCAGTTCCTGACGAGCGGGGCCGCCCTGGCCGTGGCCAGCAGCCGCCTCGGACGCTATGCCGAGGCCTTCGCCGACGCGCCGCTCCGCGTGGGCCTCATCGGCACGGGCTGGTACGGGAAGGCGGACCTCTTCCGCCTCATCCAGGTCGCCCCGGTGGAAGTGGTCTCGCTATGCGACGTGGACAGCGCGATGCTGGCCGACGCCGCCCAGCAGGTCGCGGGCCGCCAGCTCTCGAAGAAGACGCCGCGTACGTATGCCGACTACCGGCGCATGCTCGCGGAGAAGGACCTCGACCTCGTGCTCATCGCCACGCCCGACCATTGGCACGCGCTTCCCTTCCTGGAGGCGGTCAAGGCGGGCGCCGACGTCTACGTGCAGAAGCCGGTCAGCGTGGACATCGTGGAAGGACAGGCCATGCTCGCGGCCGCCCGCAAATACGGGCGCGTGGTGCAGGTGGGAACGCAGCGGCGCAGCACGCCCCACTTGATGGAGGCGCGCGAGCAGATCGTGAAGACGGGACGGCTGGGCAAGGTGGGCCTGGTCGAGGTCTATTGCTACTACCACATGCGCGCCACGGAGAACCCTCCCGACATCGCGCCGCCCGCGAGCCTCGATTGGGAGTTCTACACGGGACCGGCGCCGATGCGGCCCTACAACAAGCTCGTCCATCCCCGCGGCTGGCGCGCGTTCATGGAGTACGGCAACGGGATCATGGGCGACATGTGCATCCACATGCTCGACATGGTGCGCTGGATGATGGACCTGGGCATGCCGACGCGCGTCAGCAGCACGGGCGGCATCTTCGTGGACAAGGCGAGCAAGGCGAACATCACGGACAGCCAGACGGCGACGTTCGAGTTCCCGGACCTGCGCGTGGTGTGGACCCATCGCACCTGGGGCGACGCGCCCGACCCGAAGTACCCGTGGGGGGCGACGCTCTACGGCGACAAGGGCACGCTCAAGGCCAGCGTGATGAGCTACGACTTCGTGCCCCAGGGCGGCGGCGAGTCCGTGCACAAGGACGTCACCTACGAGTTCGAGCAGTACCCGATCGACCGGACCGAGAAGGACCTCGAGCGGCACGTGGCCCCCGCCATCCGCGGACACATGACGGACCTGCTCCTGAACATGAAGACGCGCGGACGGCCGGTGGCGGACATCGAGCAGGGCTACATGTCCACCACGGCCTGCATCCTGGCCAACCTCTCGATGAAGCTGGGACGCACGCTGGAGTGGGACCACGCCCAGGGACGCGTGGTGGGAGACGAGGAGGCCAATCGCCTCCTGCGGCGTCCCTACCGGGCACCCTGGGTCCATCCGGACCCGGCGTCCGTATAGCGGCTACTTCGCGGCGAAACCGTCGATGAACTCGTAACGCGCGCGGTCGGGCTCGGGGATCGTCCTGCTGACAGCGTCGAGCACCATGACCTGGCGCGTCTTGCCGAACTCGGGCCACTGGGGCAGGCCCGGCCCGTTCGGGTTGCCGGTCTTGACGAAGTTCGCGAAGTAGGACGCCATCACCCGCGCCGTCTCCCGATCCTCCGGCTTCCAGTCCGCCTTCTTCGAGTCGAGGGCGTTGAAGGAGTACTCGATGTCGGAGGCGTGGGCGGCCCCGAAGCGGTTCGACCCGTTCGCCTCGGGCAGCGCGCGATCGAAGCGGTAGCGGTAGACGGGCGCGCTCTTGGCGTGGACCTCGATCCATTTCCACGTCGAATACGCGATGAACATGTCGCTGGCCAGGTCGGCCGCGGACTGCAGGGCCTCGGCGTCGGTGGACGTGGGATAGACCTTGGCCGCCGCCTCCGCCTCGTCCTTGAACTGCTCCTTGAGCTTGTCCGGGAACGTCGCCGCCGTCGGCTTCTGCGGGTTCATGGCCACCGCCATCCCGAGCTCGGCCGAGGTCCAGCCGGCGAGGAGCGGGATCTTCGACTGCTTCCCCGCCGCGTAGACCGCGGCCACCTTCTCCGGCATGAAGTAGTTGTCCACTCCCGGGCTGTACCCCCAGCCGCCCGTCTTCATGACCGCGGCCAGGATCTCGTCCGCCGGCTTCGCGCGCAGCTCGGCCAGCGAAGAAGCGCCGATCGAGGTCCCGAACTTGACGCCGTCCTGCTCCTTCTCCGGCACCGTCTTCTCCGCCATGCCCCGGGTGGGGCTCGTGAAGAACGCGCCGCTCTGGCCGATCGCCTTGTGCACGAGCTGCCGCGTCAGCGGCGAGGCCATGAGCGCGCTGACGGACAGCGATCCCGCGGACTCGCCGTTGATGGTGATGTTCCCCGGATCGCCGCCGAACGCCGCGACGTTGCGCTTCACCCACTGGAGCGCCGCCACCTGGTCCAGCATCCCGTAGTTGCCGGAGCCGTGGCCGTTCGACTCCTTGGTCAGCTCCGGATGGGCCAGGAACCCGAAGACGCCGAGCCGGTAGTTCGGCTCCACCACGACGATCCCCTGCTTCGCGAACCACTCGCCGTCGGTCCGGGGCTCGGACGAGGAGCCGGCGGCGAAGCCTCCGCCGTGGAACATCAAGAGCACGGGTTGCTTCGCCTTCGCGGATTTCGCCGTCGTCCAGACGTTGAGGTACAGGCAGTCCTCGCCCATCTGCTTGTCGCGAGTGCGAAGAGGGCCGAACACGGGGCCCTGCATGCAGCGGGTGCCCCACTCGTCGGCCTTGCGCACGCCCGTCCAGGCGGCGACGGGCTGAGGCTCCTTCCAGCGCCGGTCGCCGACGGGAGGCGCGGCGAAAGGCACGCCCTTGAAGACGCGCACGGAAGGGTCGGTGCCCACGGTTCCTTCCAGCACGCCCGTGTCGATCTTGACCGTGTCCGCGGCTTGCGCCGCGGTCACGACCGCCATCACGGCCGCCACGGCGGCTCCCGCTCGCCTGATGTTCCGCCCGAGACTCTTCATAACTCGACTCCTCTGCGCTAGTTCTGGTCCGGGACGGCCAGGGCGATGATGTTCGGCCCCGCCGCCACCGCGATGTATTGCCGGCCATCGAACGTGTACGTCATCGGCGAGGCCTTCCAGGTCTGGTTCGTCTGGAAGGACCACAACGGCCGTCCCGACTCCGCGTCGACGGCCATCAAGCTGCCGCCGTCCTCCGCGACGAACACGAGGCCGGTGGCGGTCGCGAGGGTGCCACCCCATGACGTGTCCGGCCCGGTCTGCGGCATCTCCCACCGGACCTGTCCCGTGCGCATGTCGAGCGCGCGCAGGATGCGCTGCGGCACCGGCTCCTTCGCGCTCTTCTGCGTCCCACCCAGGTACGTGCGACCGCTCTCCCACTCGCCCTGGTCGCTCTTGGTGTAGACACTGCACTTCTCGTTGGTCTGCACGTAGTAGAGGCTGGTGGCGGGATTGAACGACGGCGCGTACCAGTTGGTCGCGCCGTCCTGGGAGGGGCACACCTTGGTCCCGGCCGTGGTCGGCGCCTGGCCGTCCACCAGGATGGGGCGGCCGTCCGCGCCGATGCCCGAGGACCAGGTCAGGTTCTTCACGAAAGGCTTGGCCAGGAGGAGCGTGCCGTCCTGGCGATCGAACACGTAGTAGAAGCCGTTGCGGTTCGCGTGCAGCATCAGCTGGCGCGGCCGGCCCTCCCATTCCGCGTCCACGAGCACGGACGTCTGGGTCGCGTCCCAGTCCCAGAGGTCGTGCGGCGTGAACTGGAAGTGCCACACGCGCCGCCCGGTCTTGCGGTCGAGGGCGAGGATGGAGTTCGCGTACAGGTTGTCGCCCTGGCGGTCGTCCCCGTTGTACTCCTTGGTGGGGTTGCCCGTCGGCCAGTAGACGATGTCGAGCACGGGATCGTAGCTGCCCGTGAACCAGGTGGGCGCGCCGCCGTGGGCGATATCTTTCCCCTTCCACGTCTCCGATCCCGGCTCGCCCGGCCGGGGCACGCTCCAGAACCGCCAGACTTCACGCCCGGTCTGCGCGTCGTACGCGCCGACGAAGCCGTTCGCGCCGTGTTCGCCCCCGGAGACACCAGAGATGATGAGGTCGCCCGCGGGCAGGGGCGCGGAGGACGCGGCGTAGTTCTGCCGCCAGTCCGCCATCTCCGTGTCCCAGACCACCTCGCCCGTGAACCGGTCGAGCGCGATCAGATGCGCATGATCGGTGACCATGAAAACGCGGTCGCCGGCCACCGCCGCTCCCCGGTTCGCGTTGCCGCCGGAGACGCCCTTGGTGGGCGGCCGCTTGTACTGCCAGAGCGGACGGCCCGTCCCCGCGTCGAGCGCGAAGCACTGGTTCGGCGCCGTCACGTACATGATCCCGCCCGCCACCACCGGGGTCGTCTGCAGCAGGCCCGCATCCGGGATCGAGAAGAGCCAGCGAGGGGCGAGACGCGCGACGCTGGTCTTGTCGATCTGCGTCAGCGTGGTGTACCGGTTCCCGCCGGGCTCGCCGTTGTAGACCGGCCAATCCGTTCCCGAGGTGACGGGACGGAACCGATCGCCCTCGCGCCGCAACAGATGCACCCGTTTGTCCGCGGTCCGGAGCTGCAGATCGGAAGCCCCTTCGCCGAGCAGCTCTCCCTCCAGCGTGCGGCCGTCGGTGGTCCGGAGGGTGCGGCGCACGACGGGCGGAATCTCCTGCTGGATGGCCCGCAGGAATTTCTGGAGGCCGGCCATCTCCGGTGCGGGCAGGACGTTCCCCGGCATCCCGCGCAGCAGGCGCCCGTCGTGGATGAGCTTCGCGAGGTCGGGCTCGGGGATCGCGGCCAGCCGCAGGACGATGGGCGGGCCCATCTCGCCGCCCCATCCGTCGGAGCCGTGGCAGCGCGAGCAGCGCTGCTCGAACGTCTTGCGTCCGGCCTCCAGGCTCTGCGCGGCCGCGTCCCCGCCGGCGAACAGGAGCGCTGGAAACAGGAAGACCGCGGCGAATCGCTTCGTCACGCGCTAGAGTCTACCGTCCCATCGCCGCAGGAGGGAGATCGATGAACCGCCGAACCTTCCTCAAGGCCCTGGCCGCGGCCGAGGCCGCCGCCCTTCTACGCCCTTCGGATGCCGACGCCTCGCTCCCGAGCGCGAAGATCACGCGAGTCCGCATCTACCGGCCGCCCAAGCTCAATCCCCTCTTCAACCAGAGCAACATGCTGGTCACGGTCGAGACCGACGTGGGGATCACCGGCATCGGCGAGGGCGGGGTCAAGGACACGCTCGAGCAGTGCGCGGGGACGCTCATCGGCAAGAACCCGTTCCGCATCGAGAGCATCTGGCAGGAAGCCTACATCGCGTGGTTCTATCCGCCCGGACGCGAGAAGGCCCACGCCCTGGGCGCGCTGGACCTGGCCCTCTGGGACATCAAGGGCAAGGCGCTGGGCGTTCCCGTGCACGAGCTGCTCGGAGGCGTCGCCCGCGACTACTGCGAGTGCTACCTCACGGGCGGGGCTCCCCCCGGCGTGTCCCCCACCGCGAAGCTCAGCCTGCGCGAGCGCGCGCGCGCGACCATCGAGGCCGGCTATCGCGCCTACCGGATGGGTGCCGGGGACGTCCCCATCGGGGACGTGTACGACACACGTTCGATGGTGCGGCGCATCGAGCAGGAGTGCCGCGAGGCTCGGGAGGGAGTCGGACCTGACGGGGACTGGTGTATCGACTTCCACCAGCGTTTCGACCTCAGCGACGCCGTACGCTGCTGCAAGGCGATCGAGCCCCACGATCCGTTCTTCGTCGAGGATCCCGTGCGCGACGAGCACGCGCTGGCCGACATCCCCAAGCTGCGGCAGATGACGACGGTCCCCCTGACGCACGGCGAAGAGTGGGGCCTGCGCTGGGACTTCAACCGGCTGGTCGAGAGCCACGACGTCGACTTCATCCGCGCGACCCTGCCCAACGTGGGCGGGATCACGGAGATGATGAAGGTGGCCGCGATCTGCGAGACGCACGCCGTCGGCATCATTCCGCACTTCACCGGCCCCGTCGCCACCGCCGCCCTCGTCCACTGCCTTTCGACGTACTCCGGGCGCGTGATGCTCGAGCACTACCCGGGCGGCCCGCCCATCGACTACCTGCCGGAGTGGCTGGACTTCAAGAACGGCAAGGCGTACACCAACCAGCGGCCGGGACTTGGCGTCACGGCGGACATGAAGCGGCTGACCCAGATCGGAGAGATCACGGAGCCGGGACGCCGGATGATCTTCCGGAGGCCGGACGGCTCGCTCACGCATTGGTGAGAGGAGACACATGATGGATCGTCGCAGTGCCATCCGTGCGCTTTCCCTGACCGGAGGCGCCTCCCTGCTGGGCGCGCGCGACGCCCTCTCCGCCGGACAGGCGGGGAGCCCGGCCCTCCAATACGCGCAGGCCCTGAAGGGCACGGCACCGGTGAAGATCCGCGACATCCGCACGATCCTCACCGCGCCCAACCGGATCCGCCTGGTCGTGGTCAAGGTCGAGACCACCGAGCCGGGGCTGGTGGGCTGGGGCTGCGCCACCTTCACCCAGCGCGCCTTCGTCGTGGAGACCGCGATCGACAAGTACCTGCGGCCGTTCCTCGTCGGGCGCAACGTGGACGAGATCGAGGACATCTGGCAGTCCACGTACGTGAGCTCCTACTGGCGGAACGGACCCGTGCTCTTCAACGCGATGAGCGGGGTCGACATCGCGCTCTGGGACATCAAGGGCAAGCGGGCAGGGATGCCGTTGTACCAGCTCCTCGGGGGCAAGGTACGCCAGGGCGCCGATTGCTACTTCCACGCCAGCGGGTCCAGCTTCGGGGAGGTCGAGGAGAACGCGCGCGCGGCCATGGAGAAGGGGTTCCGGCACGTGCGCGTGCAGGTCGCCACTCCGGGCTACGCGAGCTACGGCGCACGCAGCGGGGTGGCCCCGACGACCGGACCCGGCATGAGCGGGGTCACGGGCGCGCCCTCGGACGCGGTCGGGCCCACCAATCCGCAGGCCATCTGGGAATCCGGTCCCTACGTGCGGATGCTCCCGAAGCTGTTCGAGCAGCTGCGCGCGAAGCTCGGGGACGAGGTCGAGCTGCTGCACGACGTGCACGAGCGCGTCACCCTCAACCAGGCCATCAACCTCTGCAAGGCGCTCGAGCCGTATCGCCTCTTTTTCCTGGAGGACCCCTTCCCTCCGGAGGAGAACGACCACTTCCGTCTCCTCCGCCAGCAGACGAGCATCCCCATCGCCATGGGCGAGCTGTTCAACACCCAGCACGAATACGTGCCGCTCATCAAAGACCGCCTGATCGACTTCATCCGCATCCACATCTCGCAGATCGGCGGGCTCAGCCCCGCGCGCAAGGTCCAGGCCCTCTCCGAGTACTTCGGCGTGCGCACGGCTTGGCACGGCCCCGGCGACGCCTCCCCGCTGGCTCATGCGGCGCAGCTCGCCCTGGAGCTGTCCGCGTACAACTTCGGGGTGCACGAGGGCAGCGGGTTCCCCAAGGAGACGGCGGAGGTCTTCGCGGGCTGTCCGGAGGTCAAGGACGGCTACATGCTGGCGTCCGAGAAGCCGGGCCTCGGCATCGACTTCGACGAGAAGCTGGCCGCGAAGTTCCCCATTCCGCCGGGCCCGCCGAACTTCGATTACTCCTGGGGCACCACGCGGCGACGCGACGGAACGGTGATCAGGCCCTGAAGCTACCCTTGCGCTGAGCGAAGGCGGCCCCGAACCGCGAGTGCAGTCAGGCCTTGACAATCATACCTGCGCGGCGCATACATGTAGTGAGCAGGCATCATGCTCGCCGAAGGAGTCCGGTTGGGAATGGATCGAGCCCGCCACCGAACCGACGACCGGCCCGCGCTGCGGCCGGTGGAGTTCCACATCCTGCTGACGCTCGCCGCGGGCGAGCGGCACGGCTACGGCATCATCCAGGATATCGAGGCTCGCGGTGAGACCGTGGTCCCCGATGAGGGCACGATGTACCGCGCCCTCGCGCGCATGCTGGAAGGCGGACTGATCGAGGCGGCGGCCCGCCGGCCGGCACCCGATGCCGATGACGAGCGCCGCCACTACTACCGCATCACCGACGCCGGCCGGCGCGCCGCCAAGACCGAGGTACGGCGGCTCGAGATGTTGATGCGTGCGGCGCGTCTCGGAGGCCTTCTCCCGAAGCACACCAAATGAGCCGCCGACACCTCATGAAAGTCTCGGAGCGATGGTTCAGGCTGCTTCTTCGCTTCTACCCCGTCGACTTCCGCGACGAGATGGGCGACGCGCTGGTCGAGGCCTACCGCGACCGCGCGCGTGAGGCGCTCTCCCGCGGCGGGCTCACGCGGCTCCTGAACGTGTGGCTGCATGCGCTCTTCGATTCGCTGCGCAACGGGTCCGGCGAGCGCGCGCGCCCCGCGGCCTCGTGGCGGCGAAGCGGCAACTGGGGGCGCGACGCCGAGCTCGTGACGCGCCGGCTGCTGCGAGCCCGCGCCTTCGCGGCGGCGACGCTGGCGACGTTGACGCTCGGTCTCGGAATGTTCGCGGTCGTGTACACGGCCGTCCACAAGATCTTGATCGCACCCATGCCCTACCGGGAATCGGGCGACCTGTATTACGTGTGGCGCGACTACGGACCCATTCTCGACCTGAAGAAGGGCGCGCTCGCCGGAAGCGACATCGTGGCATTGCAGCAGGCCGGCGGCGTCATCGAAGGCGCGGTGGGCCTGCAGAGGTTCCTGGGCGGCATCTTCTCCTTGCGGGAAGACACCGATCCGATGGAGATCGCGGTGACCGTGACTTCGCCTGCGTTCTTCGACCTGCTCGGGGTCTCCCCCGCGCTCGGGCGCGGCTTTGCGCGCAACGAAGTCGGGCCCGGGCACCCGCTGGTCATCGTGTTGACGCACGAGCTGTGGAACCGGCTGGGTGCGGATCCGGCCATCGTCGGCCGGGACGTGCGGCTGAACGGGCGCCCCTACACGGTCCTGGGCGTGATGCCACCCGGCTTCGGGTTCGTGCGCAACGAATCGATCGGGCCGGCGCAGCGTGTGGATGCGTACGTCACCTTCGAGGTCACCCTGGCGGAGGCGAACCCGAAGGCCGGAGTCTGCTCTGGTCTGATTCGTGCGCGTCGCGGCACGGCGCCGGAGGCGGTGGCCGCGGCGGTCGACGCGGTGGGCCGAGCGGTCGACGCGCGCGACTTCGGAGGCCGCGGCCTGAAGCTCTATCCGGTCGGGCTCAAGCCCGACCTGGTCGCCCGGGTCCGCCCCGCTTTGCTCGTGCTCGGGGCCGCCGGCATCGTCCTCGCGCTGATGCTTGCCGTGAATCTCGCATCCGTGCTGGTCGCGCGTGCCGCGCAGCGCGAGCACGAGTTCGCGGTCTGTCGCGCGCTGGGCGCCAACCAGGCCGCGGTCATGCGCGCCATGCTCCTGGAGGGTGGCCTGCTCGGCTTGCTCGGCGGCGCGCTCGGCGCCCTGGCGGCTGTCTGGGGCACACGCGCGCTCGTCGCCGTGGCGCCGCTCGATCTGCCGCGGCGCGAGGCGATCGCCATCGACTGGGGCATCGCGGGCGCCGTCACCCTGCTGGGACTGCTCCTCGGGCTGCTCGCCGCGAGCGTACCCGCGCGGTGGGCCGCGCGCACGTCATTGTCGTCCCTCCTCGCGAGCAGCGCCGTCCGTGGCGGTGGCGGCCACGGCCGCCTGCGGCGCGGGATGATCGTGACCCAGGTCGCGCTGTCGATGGTCTTGCTCAGCAGTGGCGGGCTCGTGGTGCGCAGCTTCGAGCGGCTGGTCCGCGCGGACCCTGGATTCAAGCCGGAGGGCTTGTTCACGGTGAGAGTACGCGCGCCCCCGGAGTTCTTCCCGGAGTGGAGCGACGCCGTTGCGTTCCATGAGCGGGTCCAGGGCGCGCTCGGCGCGCTTCCGGGCGTGACCAGCGCCGGCGCCGCCACCACGCTTCCGCTTACGTCGACGTCCTCGACCCAGATGACGGTCACGATTCCCGGCGCCCCCGGCAACACGGGCGACGCCGAGCGCGATGCGCTTCTCGTCGACGTGATCGCCGCGCGCGCAGGCTACGTCGAGGTGATGGGCATGCGGCTCCTGGCCGGCCGCGCCTTCGAGGAACCGCGACCGACCGGTGTGTCCGAAGCCATCATCGATGACAACCTGGCCCGGCGCTTCTTTCCGGGCGCGGACCCCCTCGGCGCGAGACTGAAGATGGCCAATGGCAAGGACTGGCTGACCGTCGTCGGCGTCGTCGAGCAGGCGCGGCTCTACGATGTTCATCAGGACGGCCGGCCTCAACTCTATGTCCGTAACGAGGATGGGGGGGCCCGCGCGCTCTACTACGTCATGCGCACGGAGCGGGAGCCGGCTGCGCTGCTGCCGGAGGTGCAGGCGGTCATCCGGCGCCTCGAACCGCGCGTGGCCGTCGGCGATCCGCGGACGATGGACCAGATCGTCGGCGACACGCTTCGGCAGCAACGAACCAGCGCCGCCCTCATCACGGCTTTCGCCCTTGGCGCGTTGCTGCTCGCGGCGATGGGCCTCTTTGGCATCGTGTCAAGCTCGGTGACGAGACGCCGCCACGAGCTGGCCGTGCGGCTCGCACTCGGAGCCGATCACCCGCGCGTGCTGCGGCTCGTGTTGCGCGAGGGCGCGCTGCTCGTCGGCGTCGGCGTGCTGATCGCGGTGCCCGGCATCTACGCGGCCGGGCGACTGATTCGGGGCGTGCTGGTCGGGGTCTCGCCCGCGGATCCGCTCACGCTGCTTGCCGTGACGTTCGGCCTCGCCCTCGTGACGCTGCTCACGTGTTACGTGCCAGCGCGGCGAGTGCTGCGGATCGAGCCGGCGGAGCTGCTACGACAGGAGTGAACACGCTGCGCGACCGGGCCGCCGTCGCGCGCCGGCGTGAAGCGGGCGCCATCCACCCGTTCGCGAGGAAGGCGAGCACGTCGCACATGAAGTCGATGGGCCGGCCCGAGGCGGCCACGGCGGACGACGCGGTCGGCGCCTCGTCGTGGCATCCGGCCAGACCGGCAGCCATGACCAGGGCGGTTTCGGCCCCGGCGCCAGCGCCTCACGGGATCACGTTCGGCGAGCCCTGTTTCGTTCCTGTCCACTGGACGGCGTAGCGGCAGGCGGCGCCCGCCGGAGGCTGAACGGCGACGGACGCGAGAGCTTCCAGGCCGGTCCGGGTGAACCGTCCGGTGACCCTCACGGTTTGCGCACCCAGGGAATCGGTCACGGTCTGGGCGTCGGTCGTGAAGGAACCATCGTTCGCGAGAGTTCCCGTGTAGGTGAGGCCGTGGGTCAGCCGGAACTGGGTCGCGCCCGGCGTGTGCTCGACGCGCGTCGGCAGCGCCGCGACCTGGACCGTCCCGCACGTGTTCTCCGTCAGGGCGACCGCCATCGTGTAGTCCCCGGCCACGGCGATGAGCGGGGCGGAAGGGCCGGATGTCGCGCCCGTGCTTCCGCCTCCCCCGCCGCAGGCGGCAAGCATACCCAGAAGGACGCTCGCCGTGCCCCACGAAATCCGTTTGCCGGCGCGCCGCGGACGTGCCAGCATCCGCGCGTGCCGCAGGCGGTCCTTCGCTTCGGGGTCTTCGAGCTGAGCCCGGCGACGGGCGAGCTGCGCCGAGCCGGCCTGCGCGTCCGCATCCAGCCCCAGCCCCTGCGCGTGCTGGAGATCCTGGCCTCCCGCTCCGGCGAGATCGTCACCCGCGAGGACCTGCGTCAGGCGGTCTGGGGCGAGAGCACGTTCGTCGACTTCGAGCATGGCCTGAACTTCTGCATCAACCAGGTGCGGCGCGCGCTCGGCGACAGCGCGACCGCGCCGCGGTTCGTCGAGACCGTGCCCCGACGCGGCTACCGGTTCATCGCGCCCCTCGAGCGGATCGAACCCTTCGTGAGGCCGGCCCTCGCCCCCGTCCCGCCGGTGACCCAGCGAGCACCCCGCGTCCGGACGGGATGGCGCTTCGCGGTGGTCGCGCTGGCCGCGCTCCTCGTGGGCGGAGGCGTCGAGCGCGTCCCCGAAGAGCCCGCGATCGAGATGCGTCCCGCGGCGCGCGAGGCCTACCTGAAGGGTCTGTACCACACGCAGCGCGGTCCCGCGGAATGGGTGGAAGGCGTGCGCTGCCTCGAGCGCGCGGTCGCGGAAGAGCCGTCCTTCCGCGCCGCCCAGACCGCGCTCGCCGGCGCCTACGTCCAGCTGGCGGAGGCGCGCCTTCGTCCCGGACGCGAAGTGTTCCCCCTCGCCCGCTCCGCCGCCATCGCCGCCCTGCGCGGGCCGCGCGAGAGCGCGGACGCGCACGTGTGGCTCGGGGTGGCGCGGCTGGCCGGCGAGTGGGACTGGGCGGGCGCGGAGCGCGAGATGAAGGAGGCGATCGCCCTCGCCCCCGACCTCGCGCCGGCCCGGCGCCGCTACGCCGCGCTCCTCTCCGCTCGCGGCGATGACGACCGCGCCCTGGCCGAGCTCGCCCAGGCACGGCGCATCGACCCGCTGTGCACCGCGATCACGGGCGAGGCCGCCCTCATCCACTACCGGGCACGGCGCTACGGCGAGGCGGCCGCGCTCTGGCGCGAAGGGCTGCGCGTACGCGAGGACTCCGGCGGGCACGAGGGACTGTTCCACCTCTACCGACAGGAGGGTGATCTCCAGGCGGCGGCGGTGGAGGCGCTCCGCGTCATGGCCCTCGTCGGCGTCCCGGAGACGGAGGTCCGGAAGCTCGGCCTGCGCACTCCCGCCCAGATCGCCGAGGCCTTCGTCCGCGGCGCGGTCGCGCAGCTCGATCGTCCGGGCAGCTACGCCCTCCCCGACCGCCTGGCCATCCTCCACGCAACCCTGGGCGACCACGAGCGCGCGCTGGACCAGCTCGAGGTGGCGGTCTCCGAGCGGTCGCCCCAGCTCCTGGCCGCACTTCGCGACCCCGCGTTCGACTCGATGCGCACCGAGGCGCGGTTCCGAAGGATCGTGACGGCCGTCGGACGGAGCGAGGCGATCGATCTTCATGGAGCGGGAGGATAGGGAGCGAGGCGCGGCGGGGAAAGGCCAGAACGCCTGAGGGCGGAAGTGCCGTCCTTCGGGCGCGTTGGAAGGCGAGGTAAGGAACGATGAGCGCCTGGAGCCGCCGGGACGTCCTCAAGGGGATCGGCGCACCCGCGATCGCGGCCTCGCTGCCGCTGCCCCTGGTCGAAGCCGCCCCTCCGTTCGCACGCATGCCCGCCGAAGGACCGGGCACTCCGAAGATCTGCCTGGGCTACTACGGCGCCGTGGATCCGGCCGGGATGCAGCGCGTGAAGCAGATCGGCGTCGACCACGTCCTCACGGGAGGGCCGAAGATCCCGTGGACGGAGGCCGATCTCCGCGCGCGGATCGATTCCTTCAAGGCCGGCGGGCTGACCGTGTGCAACCTGATGATCTCGGGGTTCGACGACGTCATCTGGGGCCGGCCGGGTGCGGAGGCTCAGACCGCGGACGTGATCGCATCCATCCGCGCCGCCGGCAAGGTCGGCCTGCCCGTTGTGGAGTACAACTTCTACGCGCACCGCCTGACCGAAGGCTACAAGGAGGAGACGGGCCGCGCGGGCGCGGGCTACACGGCGTACGACTACTCGCTCTCCAAGGATCTGCCTCCCAAGGAAGGCGTCGGCACGCACACGCGCGCCGAGCAGATCGAGCGGGCGCGGCGGTTCCTGACGGCGGTGATCCCGGAGGCGGAGAAGGCGAACGTCCGCCTGGCCCTGCATCCGAACGATCCCCCCGTGCCGCTGAGCCGCGGATCGGAGCAGCTCATGGGCACGCTCGCGCACTGGAAGGAGTACCTCGGGCTCGTCGAGAGCCCGTTCAACGGGATGACCTTCGACTGCGGGGTCACGCGCGAGATGGGCGAAGACCCCGTCGCCGTCTGCCGCTGGCTGGGCGAACGCGACCGCATCAACCACGTCCACTTCCGCAACGTCGTCGTGCGCCGTCCGTACGTGGACTACACGGAAGTGTTCCTCGACGACGGCCAGGTGGACCTGTTCGGCGTGATGCGCGAGCTGGTGCGCCAGAAATATCCGCGCGGTCTCTATCCCGAACATCCGCGCGCCCTCGATCTCGACCGCGAGCGCGGCGCCATCCGCAATCAGTACCCGGGGGGCGGCGGGTTCGCGGGCGAGATCTACAACGTGGGGTACGCGCGGGCGATGCTGCAGGCGGCACTCACTCTTTGAAGCGCCGTCTCCTGATCCTCGCCGGCGTCCTGGCTCTGGGCATCGCCATCCTCTCGGTGGCCGAGTTCTCCTCGCCGCAGCTCGGCCGCGCGCTGCTCGATCGAGCGGGCACGGCTGTGGGCGCGCGGCTCGAGGCCGAAGGGTTCCGGCTCTCGCTCCTTCGCGGCCTTTCCCTCGCCGGCGTCCGCGCGAAGGGGAAATATCCGGGCGGGAGCTACGACGTCACCCTCGATCGGATCGTCTTCCAGCACCGTCTCCTGCCCCTCCTGGCCGGGCGGCTCGTCGTGGACCGCATCCGGCTCGAGAAGCCGCGCGTGGTATGGGTCGAGGCCCAAGGTGCGTCGCCCGCCGCCGGAGCGGCGGCCGCGGGAATGGCGGCGGTCGCGCTGCCGATCGCCCTCGACGTCGTCGAGGCGGAGATCCACGACGGACGGGTCGAGATGCGCGCGCGGGACGGCGCCCCGACCGTCGTCGCCGGCCTCGATCTGCGTCTCCAGGATCTCGCGCTGGGTGCGGGAAGCGGAAGCGCGCTCGCGCGGCTCTCCGCCCGCGGCGACTTCCAGGCCGACGACATCGCGCTGCCGGTCACGCAGGCACGCGAGGCGTCCGGGACCCTTCGCCTCTCGGCGGGCCATCTCGACGTCGAGGGGCTGCGCTTCCGCACCGACGAAGGGAGCTTCCAGACGCGCCTCCGTGCGGACCTGACGCGCCTGCCCTTCTCGTACACGCTGGCCGTCGAGGGGCGGCCGCTCGACGTCAACAAGCTGGCGGGCGCGACGGGCAAGGGGGGCGGCTTCGGCCCCGGGCATCTGACTCTCGATGCGGGCGGCGTGGGGCCGGACCCGGCGCGTCTCTCCGGGAAAGGCGTGCTGCGACTCGAGGCCGGCACCCTTCCGCAGACGCCTTTCCTCGCCGCCGTCGAGCGCGCCCTCGGCCGCACCGGCCTGTCCGGGGGCCGCTACAAGGCCAGCGAAACGCCGTTCCGCATCGAGCAGGGGCGCGTGATCGTCGATCGTTTCCGGCTCGACGGGGAGGCCGTGGGGCTCGAGGCGTCCGGCTGGACCAGCCTGGAAGGACCGGTCGAGCTGAGCGTGGCCATCCGCACTCCACGTCCCGAGATCCGGATGGTCACCGTGCCTCCGGCGGTCCTGGACGCCCTCGCCGACGAGGAGGGTTGGGTGCGCATTCCCCTGAAGGTCACGGGCATGCGCAACGCGCCCCGCGTGTCACCCGACATGGTGGCGCTCCTGGCCGGCGCCCGCCACGAAGGAGGCAAGGCCCTCGGCAACAAGGCGGCGGAGAAGCTGCGGGACCTCCTGCTTCACTAGTCAGTCGTCCCCGTCCGCCGGCAGGGCCGGCGGCCCCACGTACCGCGCACGCGGCCGCAGCACGAAGCCCGCGGCCTGCTGCTCGAGGGCGTGCGCGATCCAGCCCGCCGTCCGGCCGACCGCGAAGAGGCCCACGGCCGTTCCGGGTGGGAGCCCGAGGGCGCCGGCGAGGGCCACCAGCCCGGTGTCGAGGGTCGGCTCCTCGCGACCGCGCTCGCGCATGGCCTGCACGATCGCGAGCAACGTGCGCAGGGGCTTCGCGCGCGCGTCGACCGCGCGTGCGGTCTCGAGCAGCACGCGGCCACGCGGATCGCCGTGCGGGTAGAGCGGATGTCCGAATCCAGGGATGGCGTCCCCGCGACGCAGGCGCGCGTCCAGGGCCGCGGCGGCGTGACGCGGGGCGCCCGCTTCCGTCACCAGCATCTCGATGCGGTCGCAGGTCCCGCCGTGGCGCGGTCCGGAAAGGGTGGCCAGGGCGGCGGTCACGCAGGCGTAGAGGTCCGCGCCCGTCGAGGCCGCCACCCGGGCCGCGAAGGCCGACGGATTGAGCTCGTGGTCGGCGCAGAGGACGAGGGCCTGGTCGATGGCGCGGAGGGTGGCGCGCCGCGGCTTCTGGCCGAGGGCGACGAGAAGCGCCTCCGCGACCGTCGGCACGGCCAGGGAGGCCAGGGCGCGCTCGGGCGCGGCGGGCAAGGCGAGAACGGCGCACAGGCCGCGCACGAGCCGGCGGGCCCGCTCGAGCTGCGACGCGAGGGCAGCGGCGTGCCGGTGGGAGTCGGCGAGGGCGAAGGTCGCGAGCGCGACGGTGAGCGATTCGAGAGGGCGCGCACGGGCGGGGATGAGGCGGGCGATCGGCCGGGGGTCGAAGCGGATGGCGTCCGCCGGCCACGGCGTCCGCGTGTCGGGGGAGGCGCCCGTCCACAGGAGCTCCGCCGCAACCTCGAAGGGCGTGCCCTGCTCGGCCAGGGTGACGGCGTCGCGTCCTCGATACCGGGGCCCCGAGGGCGCGATGTCGGTGAGCGCGGAATCGAGCACCGGCTCGCCCCAACGCAGCGCGCCCGCGGCCACCGCCGCGTGGCCGCCATGGGCCTGGTGCCGGGCGCGCAGGCGCTCGACTTCCTCCTGGAAGTACATCCGGCGGCCGGCTCCCGCCCCGGGGACGCTGCGCAGGAGGCCGCGGCTCACGTAGGCGTACAGCGTGGGCAGCCGGATCTCCAGCCGCCGCGCCGCCTCGCGGGCGGTCAGCAGGCCTTCGGGCTGCACCTTGATCTCAACATGTTGACGATTGAATCAACGTTGATCATGTCTCCTCACCGTGCGCATACTACCTCCATGAAGACGCAGGAGCGCGAGACGACGGAAGCGGTGGCCGCGAGCGGGCTGGAGGGGATCGAAGCCGCGCGGACGGCGATCAGCGACGTGGACGGGGAACGCGGCCGCCTCACCATCGCGGGCCATGACGTGGAGGACCTGGCCGCGGGCGCCTCGTTCGAAGACGTGTGTCTCCTGCTCTGGGACGGACGCCGGCCGGCGGATGCCGACCACAAGCGTTTCCGGCAGGCCCTGGGACGAGCACGCGTGCGGGCCTACGAGCGGCTCGAAGGTCTCGGCTCGTCTCTGCAGGCGGCGGACGGGATGGACGCGCTCCGGGCGGCGGTCTCCCACCTCGCGGCACAGGGCGACGAGCGCGAGGACATGGTACGCGTGACGGCGGCGGCGGCCGTTTTCGCCGCCGCCTGGTGCCGCGTGCGCGCGGGCCGCTCCCCGCTCGCGCCGGATTCCGAGCGCGGCCACGCCGCGGACTACTTGAGGATGGCCACCGGCGCCCCCGATCACGCGAACGGCCTGGAAGCCTATCTCGTGACGGCGGCGGAGCACGGCATGAACGCCTCCACGTTCGCGGCTCGCGTCGTGGCCTCGACCGGCTCCGATCTCGTCTCGGCGATCGTGGCCGGCATCGGCGCGTTGAAGGGCCCGCTCCACGGCGGCGCGCCTGGGCTCGTGCTCGACATGCTCGACGCCATCGGCGAGCCGGAGCGGGCCGCGGCCTGGGTCGAGGAGGAGCTGGGCGCGGGCCGGAGGCTCATGGGCATGGGCCACCGGATCTATCGCGTGCGCGACCCGCGCGCGGCCGTGCTCGAAAGAGCGGTCGAGGCGCTCGAGCGCGAGGGCGTGGCCCAGGAGCGGCTGCGCCTGGCCCGCGCCACGGAGAGGGCGGCGCAGGAGGCGCTCGCGGCACGGCACCCGGAACGGCCGCTGCGCACGAACGTCGAGTTCTACACCGCGGTCCTGCTGGAGGCGGTAGGCCTGCCCCGCGCGGCCTTCACGCCCACGTTCGCGGTGGCCCGCGTGGCCGGATGGTGCGCCCACGTCGCCGAGCAACGACGGGTGGGCAAGCTCATCCGGCCTCGCGCTCGGTATGTCGGTCCCCGGTCGGCGTCACACCCCGATGATCAGGGCGATCCGGAGTAGCTCACAGGCGCTGGCTCACGAACGCCCGTTCCCTTGTAGGATCGGCCGCACATGTTTTTCGGCATGATCCTCCTGGCCGCGGCCACGAGCGAGGTCCGGCTCGTGATGGGAACGCGAGCCGAGGTCCAGGTGGCCGGCGTCGAAGATCCGGCCGCCGCGGTCGACGCCGCCTTCGCCGCTCTCGACGTCGTCGACCGCGGCATGTCCCTCTGGAAGGAGAGCGAGCTGACGCGCCTCAACCGCGCGGGCGAGGCGCCCGTCTCCGCCGACCTGCAGGCCGTGATCGAGCACGCGCTCGAAGTGGCGGCGGCCTCCCAAGGCGCCTTCGATCCGACGGTGGAGCCCCTGGTGAGAGCGTCCGGAGGCTTCGGGGGGACGAGGCGTGGGCTGACCGCAGCCGAACGCGAACGCCTGCTGGCCCGGGTGGGCGCGCGGCACGTGCATCTCGACCGTGCGAGCCGATCGGTGCGGCTCGATCCGGGAACCGCCCTCGACCTGGGCGGCATCGCCAAGGGGTTCGCCGTGGACCTCGCCCTCCGCGCCCTGCGCAACGCGGGGGCGGAGAGCGGCCTCGTCGATCTCGGTCAGAGCAGCATCAGCGTCTTCGGCCAGGCCCTGACGCTGGAAGTGCGCAATCCGGAGCGGTCGGACGGGCCCGCCTGGGCGCGATTCAGCCTATCGGAGGGTCACGTCTCGACCTCGGGCGGGGACCAGCGCCAGGACCACATCCTCGATCCGCGCACGGGCCGGCCGGCTCACGGTGTCCTGTCCGCGACGGTGATCGCCTCGAGCGCCATGGAGGCGGATGCGCTTTCCACCGCCGTCTTCGTGCTGGGGGCCGACCGGGGCCTGGCCCTCCTCGAGCGCCGCGGCGCGGCCGGCTTCGTGCTGTGGCGCCGGCGCGGGCGCGCGGTGGTCGAGACCACCGCCGGCCTGCGATCGCGCTACGGTCTCGAGCCCGCGGCCGGCGTCGTCGTCCGCGAGCGATCGCGGCCCTGACCGGCCGTCACCACATGAAGTTGGCTTCGATGGCGTACGTGGTCTCCTTGAGACCCGAGCGTCCATACTTGGAGATCTCACCCACGAACCGCCCGTACTCGAACGGCATGACGGTGAACCCTCCGGTCACGCCGTCCGAGTGGTCACCGTCCACGTCCTTGTTCGGGTCCCACCGCTCGTAGCGGGTGAAGAGCCCTCCCCACTTCACGGGGTGGTAATAGCCCTCGAGGTAGTACCCATTCCCGGTCGCCCGGTTGCCGGCGGTGTCGATGCGATCCGTTCCCGTGAGGACGGCGGCGTTGGCGTCGAAATGCGCACGCGAGAAGCCGCCGACGCCGATCCAGCGGTGGAAGCGATCGGGGTAGGTCGCGGGCGCCTCGCCGACCGGGAAGTTGCCGTCGTAGTAGAGGACCCCGAGCTGCGAGCCCCACTTGTCGAAGGTGTGGTCCAGCGAGACGTAGACGTCCTTGAACTGGTTGTTGTCGTCGACGTTGAGAAGGCTCCCCGTCCCGTTCACGAGTCCCACCACCGCGTTCGAGGCGAACGCGTGATAGGCGACGTCCAGGCCGTATTGCCGCGAGAAGGGCTGGTAGGCGTTTGCGGGATTGATGGAGGCGCGCGTCCAGAGGTTGGCGCGGATGGCGGACGTGCGGGCGCCCATGCCGTTGACATGGAGGAGCTGCGGCAGGATCTGGCCCACGCGCGCCGTGAAGTAGCGTGACTCCGGGCCGTGTGTGTATTGCAGCACCGACTCCGCGAGCTTGGTGCGCCCGTAGTCGCCGAAGTCGGAAGGGCCCGTGTTCCGCCCGGTGTTGTCGTGGAGATAGGCCTCGAAGAAGTAGCTGAAGCCCTTGCCCAGCGTCCCTCCGGAATAGACCGAGATCGCCTCTTGATGGAAGCTCTCCAGCTTCTGGTTGCCTCCGATGAAGCGGATCTTGGAGGCGAGGGACACGTACTCCGAGAGTCCGAGGCCCTCTTCCTTGTCTCCCTCGAAGTGATGCCCGTAGCGCATGAAGTCCTGGCCGCGCTTGTTCAGCTTCCAGGAGCCCCAGGTGTGGCAGCTCAGGCAGTCGGTCTTGGGCTCCTTGTAGCGCCTCGACCAGGCCGGGATGGCCTGGACGGGCGCGGCCAGGAGCACCTCCAACAACGTGAGGACGAAGCAGGCGACGACAAAGGGCATGCGTTTCAAATGATGTCCTCCCAAACTCCTACTCGCGGCGATCCGGCGCGGCGCCGACCTCGCGAGAGAGCGCCTCGAACATGGTCGCGGAGATGTGGCGGAACTCGAGGCCGATCCGGTAGGTCCGCGGATGCCCGTCGCCGGGCGCGCTGCAGGAGGCCACGCGGGCGTCCACCTTCTCCGCCTGGCCGCCGACGGTGAGATGGAACGAATGCATGGAATCCACGGCCAGGGGCACGGCCAGCTCGAGCCGCATGCCGGTGGGGCTTATGTCCATGAGGGTCGCGCCTCCGACGGAGGCGTTCAGGGGGACGGTCGAAGGTGCGCGCCGCCCCGCTTCCGCCGGGGGAGCGGCCGCCGGGGCCGGGGCCACGCTGCGGCGCAGAGCGGCCCGGCGATCGGCGCGGAGCAGGAACGCCGCCAGCAGTCCCATCAGGACCGCGGTCGTTCCCTGGAGTCCGAGCATCCCCAGGATCTTGACCGGCGCGAACGAAGGGCTCACGAACCGCACCAGCCACCCGCCCCCTTCCTCGGCCAGGGCGGACACGAAGGTTCCCGTGATCAGCCAGACCTTCGTGCGCTGCGGCATGGGGATGAAGATGACGAGGTGCGTGAGCAGCAGCAGGACCACGCTCATCATCGCCATATGGATGTGAAGGGTCTCGGTCATGCTGGATGGGCTCTGCGGGTTCCGGAACTCCGCCTCGTTGCCGTTGTAGTAGTCGACCACCGAGCTCGGGCGCAGGTCCATGTGCTGGAAATACATCGCCCACCCGGTGACCCAGAACACGAGGAGCAGGCCCAGGGAAAAACCCAGGGTCAGCCGCATCAGGGGATTCTTCTGGAATCCGCCCTCCTGCAGGTACTTCATTCGGGGCGCCGCACGAGGAGCGCGTCGATGGCCAGGGCCCGGCGCACGGCGGCGGTGGCGGCGTCGACGGTCATGGTCGAGCCCGTGACCCTGGGTACGCCGCGGCCGGGAAACTGCTGCTCGGTCGGCTTGCCCTCCAGCGTCTTCAGCCATTTCTCCGGCGGAACGTAATCGGGGTGATCCTGGAACTGGAGGAGCAGCACCATCCGCACGGTGCCATCGGCGGCGAGCACCGTGAGCAGCGTCTCCGGCATGCTGCGAACGATGTGCGTATCGAGATAGGCGCGGCCCTGGCTCTCGGCCCCGTCGCCCGCCTGGAACATGGTGATCTTCGGCGAAGGAAGCTTGGAGCGGGACGCCTTCTCCACCAGCGCCACCTGTTCGGGGGTCAGATCGACGACGCGCCGCTCCGGGGTGCGGCCCGGGAACGCGCGCGCCAGCGCCGCCTGCTCCGTCATGACCGGCGAACCGGCGAGGCAGGGCACCGCGAGCAGGACAAGACCCAGACCCCGCCCGACCCCACCCATCACACGTGCGCTCCCGGGCGCGGCGCCAAGGCGATCACTTCCCGCACCACGTCCTCGTCGGCGATGCTGTCCTTGTAGAACACCTTGCGGACGCTGTCGCCCAGGCGCAAGTGGTCCTCGGGAGTCACCTCGAGAGAGGTGACGACGACGAGGGGGATCTCGCTCCAGGCCTCCCGGCGCTGCAACTGGGCGATGAACTCGAAGCCGTCCATCTCCGGCAGCGACAGGTCGAGGAGGATCAGATCCGGCGTCTCCTCCTCCAGCCGCTCCAGGGCGGCCTTTCCGCTGCCCGCTTCGACGACCGTCCACTGGGCGTCGAGCAAGGCGCGCGCCATGTGCTGCCGTGCCTTTGGATCGAGGTCGACGATGAGCGCCTTGCCCGCCTTGCCCTTCTCGAAAGGAGCGAGGACAGTGCGCAGGCGCTCGCGGTCGATGGGCTTCTTCAGGTAATCGGCGGCCCCCAGGGCGTGGGCGGTGCTCCGGTCGTCGGACATCGTGATCATGATGACCGGGATCGCGGCCAGGTCCGCGTGCTGCTTCAACGCGCGGAGCACGGCCCAGCCGTCCATGCCCGGCATGATCACGTCGAGGGTGATCACGTCCGGGCGCAGCTCGCGGGCCAGGTGCAGTCCTTGTTCCCCACCCGCGGCCCGGACCACGCGGAAGCCCTCCTTCGAGAGCGTGCGCTCCAGGAGGTCGCCCGCGGCGGGGTCGTCGTCCACGACCAGCACCGTGCCACGGACGGGTCCGGCGGGCGGCGCCGGCACCGACGCCAGGACTTCCGCGACCACGGCCGGCTTGGCCACCTCCGCCGGCGCGGCCACCACTTCGGCCGGCAGCTCCACGGTGAAGACCGAGCCGCGGCCGAGCTCGCTCGTCACCGAGACGTCGCCACCCATCATCTGGCAGAAGCGCCGGCAGATCACGAGGCCGAGGCCGGTGCCTCCGTACTTCCTGGTGGTGGCGGCGTCGGCCTGGGTGAAGGCCTGGAAGAGCTTGCCCAGCTGCTGCGGGGTCATCCCGATACCGCTGTCGCTGACGCGGATGACGATCCAGTCCCCGCCCGCTCGCGCCTCCCGCTCGACTTCCAGCCCCACCTTTCCGTGGTCGGTGAACTTGGAGGCGTTGCTGAGGAGGTTGAACAGGATCTGGCGCACGCGCGTCACGTCGGCGTGCATGCTTCCGACCTCGCCCACGCGGAGCTCGAGCACGTTGGCATTCTTCTCGATCAGGGGCTGGATCGTGGCCCGGACCTCCTCCACGAGCTGGCGGACCTCGAAGCGCTCGAGGAACAGCTCCATCTTGCCCGCCTCGATCTTGGAGAGGTCGAGGATGTCGTTGATGAGGGCCAGGAGGTGCTTGCCCGCGCCGTGGATCTTCGCGAGGTCGGGTATGAAGTCGGGCTGCCCCAGGTCTTCGGCCTCCTCCCGCAGCAGCTCGCTGTAACCGATGATGGCGTTGAGGGGCGTGCGCAGCTCGTGGCTCATGTTGGCCAGGAAGTGGCTCTTGACGCGGTTCGCCTCTTCGGCCGCGTCCTTGGCCTGGCGCAAGGCCTGCTGGGTGCGCTGCAGCTCCGTGATGTCGCGCGCGATGCAGACGATGCCCCGGAGGCGGCCGTCCCCGTCCTTCATGATGCTGCTGGACAGGCTCACCGGAACGCGGCGGCCGTCGCGGCCGACCCACGTCGTGTCCGTTCCCTGCACCGTTCCCGAGGCAAGGATCGACTGCAGCCAGGCCGCGAAGGCCGGCGGGTCCAGGTCGAACAGGCGGGCCGCGCTCTGGCCGACAATCTCGCTCTCCGCCCAGCCCAGGAGCTCGCGGGCGGGGCGGTTCACTTCGCGCACGCGTCCCTCGTCGTCGAGGACGACCAGCATGTCGACGATGCTGCGGATGAGGGAGTCGACGTGGTCCTTGTCGACGAGCTGGGCCCGCTGCGATTTCAGGTCGACGATCATGCCGTCGAAAACGCGGGCCAGGGAGCCGATCTCGTCCCTCCCGGCATGGCCGACCTGTACGTCGAAGTTGCCTTCCGCCACCTGGGACGCGACCGCGGAGACCCTCAGGATCGGCTCCGCGATCCGCCGGCTGATGTCCAGGGAGACAAGGGCCACGGCCAGGGCCGCGATCGCTCCCAGGCCGAAGGTGAGCAGCTTCACCCGCTGGATCGATGCGAAGGCCATCTTGGCGTCCTCGACCACGAGCACCGACCAGCCGAGGCCGCCGAAGCTGCGATGCCCCTTCGATCCCGCGTAGCCGACGAGGGACCGCACGCCGCGCTCGTCCGGCTCGAGCAGGTAGCCGGCGCCCCCGCGCGCGGCGTCGGCGGCGGCGGCGGAGCCCCGCGCGAGCAGGTTCGCCTTGAAGGCGACGTCGTCGCCCGAGCGAGGAGCGGAGAGGATCAGGCCGTCGCGGCGCAGGAGCAGCCGGTGACTGCCGGAGGCGACGTCCGTCCCCTCCTCCGCTCCCAGCATGCGCACGAGCTCGTCGACCCGCCACTTGGCGGTCAAGGCGCCGATGATCTCGTTCTCGTCGAACTGGGCGTGGACGGGGAAGGTGAACGTGACGACCCAGAGCTGCGTCTCCGGGTCCCAGGCCGCGTCTTCGATCGAGGACTCGGCCTTGAGGGCACGCGAATAACGCGCCTCCGCGCGCCGGTCCTTGCCGATGGCGTCGGCGCGGCTCGAGGCCACGACCATGCCCTTCTTGTTGAGGGCCTCGATCTCCGCGAAGTAGCCGTATTGCCGGTTGATCGCGATCAGGAAGGTGGAGATCTTGGCGTCGAGGTCGTCCGTCACCAGCTCCTGCATCATGTCGAGGCCGGCCCAGGTGCTGGCGTTCCGCTGGACCTCGTAGAGCCCACGGTCCACCTTGTCGATGGCCTCCTGGGCGAGCAGGCGGAAGCTGCCGCCCAGGCTGGTGCGGATGGCCTCTTCGCCGTTGCGATAGGCCAGCGCCCCCATGAGCACGAGGGGGACGAGTGAGATCGCGCCGAAGATCAGCAGGAACTTGCGGCGGATGGGCATGGCGGGAGTCAGGCCGCGCTTCCGTGGCGGCCCTTCGCCGTCACGGGCTGGCCGAGCTGAGCTGGTAACCGGGCTCGCCCGGGGCCTTGCCGTCGATCTTCAGGATGCGCACGCTCGGGTCGACGGCCGAAACTTCCACGTAACCGATCGCGTTGGGGATGGTGGCGACGAACTTCACGACGGAGGCCCGTGAGCTCAAGGTCTTGGGCAAGGCCGTGATGTCCCCGCGGAACAGCTTCGCCAGCATGAGCTTCTTGATGTCGCTCTCGGACATGTGCAGCAGCTTCTCGCGGATGATCTCCTTCTCCGCGCTGCCGGACTCCTGCAGGACGAGGTAGACCTTCTTCCCGTCGTCCCAATACTGCTTCTCGACCTTCAGCAGCTTCTCGAGGTCGCGCAGGGACAGGTCGCGAACGCTGCTACTCTGGTTAACGATCACCGCCACCGAAAATTCCGCGCCGGCCCCGGCCGTGGACGAGAAGGCCAGCCCGATGAGCACGAGCCACGTGATGCTCTTCATGCTGGGCATCTCAGAAGGTGAACGCCGTACGGAGCGTGAACTCGTGGGTTTTCTGTCCCGCACCGGCGTCCCGATGGCTGTACTCCCCGAAGAGGGCGTTCCAGTTCAGGACGTCCCAGCGCACGCCGACGCTGTGGCGCTTCACGTCCTCGCGCGGTCCGAAGTAGGGATCATGCTCGTCGGGGTCCTGGCGGTCATAGCGGTAGTAGGGCCGCCAGCGGCCGAAGTGATAGGCGAACTGCGTGTAGTAGCCCTTGGTGTCGAACACGCTTCCCGTCTCCGGCTGCTCGTGCCGGATGCCGTTGTATTCGGCCAGGACCTCCACGTTGCCGTGGAAATAGGCGAGGTAGGCGGACAGGATGCGCTCGTGCATTTCCCGGCCGCCTTCGCTGTTGGGGAGGCGGTCGAGGTACACGCTGCCGCCCAGGGAGAGGCCGGGAGCGGCGTTGGGCGAAGCCATGAGGTAGGCCGTGAACGCTTTGCTGCGGTTCACGTCCTTGATGATCTGCGTCTGCCCGGGATCGGTGTGGCGGCCGTTCGAAACGAGGACGTTGTAGTCGAAGTCGGCCGCCTTGGTCTCCAGCCGCCCCACCGCGTTGACCCCCACCCCGTGCGTGGGCAGGAGGCCGCCGTCGTCCTCGAAGCGGTGCATCTCCGGCCGGTTGGCCGTGGACTGGAACCAGATGACGTGATGGTAGTTGTAGTTCCAGTAGCTGACCGGGATGTAGAGGCGGCCCGCGCAGAGGCTGAGGTACTTCGAAAGGGTATAGCGGACCTGCAGCCGCTCGATGTCCAGGGCGGTCTCGTTGTCATCCTCCAGGAAGTGATAGATCACCTCCGTGAGGACCTGGACCTTGTCGGACAGCTCGGACGTGACCAGCGTGTCCACCTCGTTCAGGGAGAACTGCGATTGTCCTTCCCCGGAATGGCTGTCGTGGACGTAGGTGGCGCGGACGTCGCTGAAGAACTTGATCTGCGGGATCGGAGAGTGTTCGGACGACACCTCTTCGCTGACGGGGACCGGCTCCGGATCAATCGTCGGCGCGGGTGAGGGCGGGCCGGGTGTCGGGACGGTCTGGGCTTCGGGCGTCGCCGCCGGTACGGGGAACGCCGAGGCCGGATCCGGTTCCGCGGCAGCGCTCACCGCCGGGGCGGCGGCGGTGGCCAGGGTCAGGATCGGCGCCAGGAGCAAGGTCACCCATCGCCGACACACCAAACCTAACCACCCTTCCCGTCCGGCCCGTGGCGAGCCGTGCCGATGTCGGTGCAGACATTACGCTTTTCTGCCGCGCCCTTCAACCCAACCGCCGCGCCATCGGTCAAACTCCCACAATGGCGCCCAACGACCGTCCCTCCACCCTCCTGGCGCGCGTCCGCAGTCAAATCGATGCGATCCGTGCCGCGATCCTCAACTACCTGGGCGGCGACAAGCCCACCTCGTCCGAAGGCGGATCCGGGGGCGCCGTCGGCTAGCCCGGCTCAGAGGTCGACCGCGACCACCTCGTGATCGCGGACGGAAGGCACGACGACCGTCAACGTGCCGCGTCCTCCATCCGCTTTCGGCGCCGTGCCCGCGACCAGGAGCTGCACGCGCCGTGGCGTCGCGGCCGGGGGCAGGCGGATCGTGACCGTCATCGGTCCCACGGGCACGAACTCACGAACGGGCCCCTTCATGGCCATGGCGTTCGTGAGGTTCACGAGGTGGACGGTCAGCGACTCCTTTTGACGCCAGGCGGTGACGTCGAAGAGGCCCGGGCCTTCGACCTCGACCGGCGCATCTTCGTTCGTGGCCCACTGCACGGCGTTCGCGAGCAGGCGCCCGTGGTCGGGAGACAAGACCTCCCAGAACGTGCGGTCGACATCACCGGGAAAGTAGACGACGCGGCTCCGCCCCCGCTCTCCCAGGTAGACCTGCCGCTCGTCGCTCGTCTCGACGCGCGGGAAGACGTGCTCCATCGGCAGGTCCGGGTAGGACGGGATGAGGGTGACGGGCGACGGGAACTCTCCCCGGGGCCGCACGCGCACGCGCTGCACGGAATTGATGATGCGCGGCGCATCCCGCAGGCCGTCCAGGAGCGGGTGCGTTCTCCGGGCCTCCGCGTCCAGCGCAAGATAGGAGTTCTGCATCCGCCGGTCCACCTGGCCCTCGAACGAGACGCCGAAGGCGTCGCGCAGGCCGAAGTCCTTCCGCAGCGCACCCGCTTCGTCGTAGAGCGACGTCTCGAACGTGGCCAGGAGGCTGCCGCCGCGGTCGACGTATTCCGTCAGCTTCCGGCATTGCGCCTCGGAGAGGGCGGCGACGTTCGGCAGGGCGAGCAGCTTGTACCGATCGACGTCGGCGGCCTCGAGAAGGCGGTCGTTCACCATCTCGAAGGGAATGCGGGCTTCGACGAGCGCGTGGTACAGGCCCTTCAGGTGGTCGTCCACCCGCGTCTCCGCCTGGTCCTTGCCGTAGAAGTCACGCGTCTGCTCCGAGTACACGATCGCGACGCGCGCCAGCGGAGTCTCGTTGCGCAGGTACCGCTCGTTGCGGTAGTGCCAGACGAAGAGGTCCTCGACGGTGGCGAGCCACCTTTGGTCGTAGAGCACGCCGGAGAACTTCGTGAACCACGGCCGGAAGCCGTTGGCGATGCCGTCGAGGGCCCACAGGCGGATCTCCGGTCCCGCCTGCACCGAGTCCTTCCAGCGATACGGCTCCTCGACGCCGACGCTGAAGAGACCCGCGATCGGCTTGCGTCCCATGACGGCGCGATACTGCTTGGCGGAGCGCCCGAAGTCCCACGCCGGAGCGAGCCCGCGCCGGGCCTGATGATCCACGGCCAGGAAGTCCGCGCGCGCAGCGCTCTCCAGGCCGGGCGGGCCATTGGGAATGAAACGCGCGCCGGGGCGAACCGCACCGATCGCGGCGTCCCACACCTCCCAGAGCTCGCGCAGCCGTTGCCGCCGCCAGAGGATGTGGTCGCGCCGCGCCGGATCGTCTACGCCGGGCATCGGGATGTCCCTGCCCGTCGCCGCCTTGAAGAGGCGCCGGCAGGTCTCGCAGTAACACGTGCCGCTGCCCGCCCACCGGTTGGCGAAGATGCCCTGCACGTCGTAGCGGGCGGCGATCTCGCGGACGACCTCGGTCATGTTCTCGAAGTTCCGCGGACCCAGGCCGCAGGTCACCCACATGTCGGGATTCGCCCAGTGCCGTCGCGGCTGTCCCTTGTCGTCCACGGCGATCCATTCCGGGTGGGCCTGGCGCGCGTCGTCGTAGACGGCGTGGGGATCGACGCGGGCCAGGACCAGGAGTCCGCGCTGACGGCAGGCGTTGGCGAGATCGCCGAAGGGATCCATTCCCTCTTTCATCCAGGCGCTGCGGCGATGGAACGGAACCGTGGTCGGATAGAACGCGACCACCCCGCCCGCGGAGAGCGTCACCGCGTCGCAGTGCGTGCGCGCGAAGTAGTCGAGCCAGAACTGCGGGTCGTAGCGGCCGGGATCGTTCTCGACGAAGGCGAGCTGTCCCCAGCGCATCGCGCGTTCGAAGGGGTTCGCTTCGCCCGGTGCGGGGTCCGACACGTCCGTGGCCTCCGATCCTTGCGCCCACGGCGCCACCGTCACGACGCCAGCGGCGGTGGCGGCCACCTCCAGGAACTCCCTCCGTCCGACGCGCCGATCCGCCGTCATTCCAGGCTCTCGTAGGACTCGGGGACCCACCGCGGCAGGCAGACGCACAGGAACGTGAGGTCGCCGCTCCCGGTGTTCGTGATCCGTTGCGGGCTTTCGGCGGGGATGGTGACGACGTCCAGCCTGGCGACCGGATTCGGCTGACCCGCGACCTCGACCACGCCCTGACCGTCCAGGATCACGTAGTGCTCGACGACCCCGCGCAGCCGGTGCAGCTCCGTCGTGACCCCCGGCGGGACGCGGGCGCGCGCAATCGAGCAGGCGCCGTCTTCGGGCACGTTGCGCAGCTCCGTGATGAAGCACCGTTCGCGGGTATCGAATTCGGACTCGGGCCGAAAGCGCTCGATCGGCATGCGTGAAGAGTATCCTTTCCCATTGCCCATCTCCCGTCCCGCCGTCCGATGGCTCGTTCCGCTGGCCGTCGGCGGCACCCTGTGGCTCGTCCCCACCCCCGAGGGACTGACGCCGAACGCGTGGCGCTACGTCGCGCTCTTCGCGTTCGTGATCACCGGCCTCGTGACCGAGCCGCTGCCCGGCGCGGCCATGGGGCTCATCGGAGTGAGCGCGGCGGCGGCGCTCGTGCTGGTGGGTTCGACGCCCGCGGAGTCGATGAGGTGGGCCCTCTCCGGCTTCAGCAACGACGTCGTCTGGCTCATCTTCTCCGCGACCACCTTCGCCCTGGGCTACGAGGTCACCGGTCTCGGACGGCGGATGGCCCTCCTCCTCGTTCGCGCCCTCGGCCGGCGGACCCTGGGGCTGGGCTATGGCATCGCCCTGGCCGACCTCGTGCTCGCGCCCTTCACGCCGTCCAACACCGCGCGCAGCGCGGGCACGATCTTCCCGGTGGTCCGCAGCATTCCGCCTCTCTACGGCTCGTCGCCGACGGAGAACCCGCGCGCCATCGGCGGCTTCCTTTGCTGGACGGCGTTCGCCACCACGTCCGTCACGAGCTCGATGTTCCTCACCGGCATGGCTCCGAATCTGCTCGCCGCCGAGATGGCGCGCACGATCGTCGGTCTGAACATCGATTGGACGACCTGGATGCTGGGCTTCCTGCCCGTGGGGATTCCCCTCTTCCTCCTGACGCCCCTCGTGACGTATGTCCTGTACCCGCCCTCGATCAAGCATGGAGGCGAGGTCGTCGCGTGGGCGGCGGGCGAGCTCGCAGCGATGGGTCCTCTCTCGCGGCGCGAGGCCCTCATGGCGGTGCTGGCCGTGACGGCGCTCGCGTGCTGGGTGGCGGGCTCGCAGAGGATCCCCGCGGTCACCGTGGCGCTGGCCATCGTCTCCTTGATGATGCTGACCGGCGTCGTGACCTGGGCCGACATCCTGGGAAACAAGCCGGGCTGGAACGTACTCGTCTGGTTCGCCACCCTGGTGGCCCTGGCGGATGGGCTGCGGCAGGTCGGCTTCCTGACCTGGTTCGCGCAGCGCAGCGCGACGGCCCTGACCGGCCTTCCCGTGACGGCCAGCGCGGTCGCGATCGTCAGCGTCTTCTTCGCGATCCGGTATCTCTTCGCCAGCAACGCCGCGCACACGACGGCGGCCCTGCCCGCGTTCCTGGCCGTGCTGGCGAGCGTGCCCGGCATGCCGGTGAAGGCCGTGGCGCTGACCCTCGTATATTCGATCGGCCTCATGGGCGTGCTGACGCCGTACGCGACGGGTCCCGCGCCCGTCTGGTACGGCGCCGGCTACGTGGCCGGACGCGACTTCTGGAAGCTGGGCTTCGTGATGGGCGCGCTCTACCTGGCGGCCGTGCTCGCCATCGGCCTGCCGACCGCGATGCGCTTCGTGCGATAGCGCGACAATGTCTTCGATGATGGCTGTGCTCCTGGCCGCGTCCCACCTGGCGCTGGCCGCGCTCCCCGATGTCCCTCCGGCCGGGCCGCCGGCGGTCCTGCAGGTGCACACCGAGCCCTTGAAGCCGGGCGTCCGGGACGACTACGACCGCCTGGAGTCCGACACCGCGCAAAAGTGCGCGCAGCTCCACTGCCCTCACGCGTACCTGGCTCTCGAGTCGCTGACGGGCCCCAAGGAAGTCTGGTGGCTCAACGGCTATGCCTCGGACGCGGAGCGCAAGGAGGTGGCGGAGGCGTGGGCGGCGAGCACGGAGATCCTCGACGTGCTCGGCCGTAACGCCAAGCGGAAGTCCGTGCTCATCGGGAAGGGCATCGACTCGATGGCCCGCTACCGGCAGGACCTCAGTGGTGGCGAGCCCTGGCAACTCGGGACCGGACGGTTCCTCGTGATCTGGTCCGGCACGGGCAAGCCGGGACTGAAAGGGACGGCCTACGAGACGGACGGTGGGACGCGGCTCGTGATCGTTACGGCCCGTACGCGCGAAGAAGCGGATACCCTGGCCGCGGCCTCCAAGGCGCGCGTGTTCGAGGTGCGCCCGACGTGGAGCCATGCCGACGAGGCCTGGATCGCCGGCGACCCCGATCTCTGGCGTGACGTCGATTGCCGGACGTTCTCGAGCGCGGGGGCCGAGACGATCGCGGTCGGTGGTTCGTTCGAGGGCCAATACGTCGTGGCCTTCGGCGCCCGGGAGGCCTCCGGCGCGGAGAACCTGACGGTCACCGCCGCCCGCGAGTCTCCAGATGGCGGCTCGGACATCCGTCGCACGTACACGCGCGCGGACTTGCCGATCGAACTGCCGCGGGGAACCGTTCGCGGCTTCGAGTTGGTGGTGACCGGCGGCCGCGCCTCTTCCGAGTTCTGGGTCACCCTCGCCCGCAATCCCGACGAATGTGTCGCGAAGACGGGCCGTCAAAAAACCGACCTCTCGTACTAAAGCCTGTAGTAGTCTTCCCGCCTCGCCACGCCTCAGACGACAGAACGTCGGTAGGACGGAGGACAACCATGACGACTTCAACGGCCGCCCGCCGCGGTGCGCTGCTCCTGCTCCTGGCCCTGAGCACCCTGCCCGCGGTACATGCCCAGCAGGCCGCTGCCCCCAGCGTGGCCACGGAGAAGGAGAGCTACCTGCCCGGCGAGCCCGTCCTGCTCCTCGGGACGAACTGGGCGCCGCGAGAGACGGTGACGATCGTCATCGGCACCGAGCCACCCGGAGAAGTGACGGCGCTCGAAGCGACCGCCGACGAAGGCGGATCGTTCACGCTGACGGCGACCGCGCCCGAGGCTCCCGCGACGGCGAGCAGCGCTTCGAGCCCGGCGACGCGGTCGAGCGCACGGACCGGCGAGCCCACGGAAGAGGCGGAGCGGGAGACAGGGTCCTTGATCTACACCGTGACCGCGACGGGCCTCAGCTCCGGCGCGAGCGCCCAGGCGCGGTTCACGGCCGGCTACGTCGACGCCGACGCGGAGCGGATGCTCACCCAGGAGCTGTATTGGATGGACCGCCTCACCTACCCGACCCGGCGGTTCCGCCCCGAATGGGTGCGCGGCGCGGCCGCGCAGGACAGGCGCATGGCCCGCGGCATCCCGCGCGGCCGGCGGCGTGGTCCCCGTCCGCGGGGCCCGGCCGCGCGCGGCATCGGAACGGACAACCCGGCGGCGCAGACCGACCCGTCCTCCATCTCGCCGGACGCGGGTGCGGCCGCCGACGCCGCTGCGCTCGGCCTCACCCCGAGCCCCTTCGTGCCCCTCGGCCCCAAGCCCGAGCGCATGACCGGGTGCTCCGGGTGCTTCGACTACACGACGACGTCCGGGCGCATCAACTCGATCGCCGTGGACCCCACGACCACCACCAACGGCAGCATCGTGGCCTACGCGGCCAGCGTGGGCGGCGGGGTCTGGAAGACGACGAACTGCTGCAGCGCCGCGACGACCTGGACGGTGGTGACGGACGATCCGCTCGTGTCGACGACGACCGTCGACACCGTCACCATCGACCCCAGCAACCACAACACGATCTACGCGGGGACGGGCGACCTCAATTACGGATCGTTCTCGATGGGCAGCCAGGGCATCCTCAAGTCCACAGACGCCGGCGCCACCTGGACCGTCCTCGGCGCCGACGTCTTCGGCATCGCCTACCCCGTGCCGGTCGGCCAATTCCCCCAGTACCAGGCGGTGGGCAAGGTGCGCGTCGATCCCCTCAACTCGAACATCGTCGCCGCCGGCACCAAGACCGGCCTGTACCTCTCCTACGACGGCGGCGTGAACTGGACCGGGCCCTGCCTCACGAACCCGTTCCCGACGCAGCGCCAGGACATCACCGCCCTCGAGCTCACGGACGTCGGCGGTAACACTCGGATCCTGGCCGCAGTGGGCGCACGAGGGTTCGCCAGCACGGTGCAGTTCGACCTCGGGGCCAACGGCGCCAACGGCATCTACCGCGCGGCCATGCCCGCCAACGGGTGCCCGGCGTTCACGTCGATCGCGGGTAACGCCAACGGCTTCGTCTTTGGGACGGCGGTGACGGGCAGCCCGTACACGACGGGCGCCAGCATGAACGCGGCGAGCGGCAGCCCCTACGTCAGCACGACGGCAGGCAATCAGGTCGGCCGTATCGATCTCGCCGTGGCACCGAGCAATCCCAACGTCGTCTACGCCCAGGTGCAGTCCATCGCCCCCAACAACAACAGCATGTGCGGCAACGCCAACGGCTGCCAGCTCGGCGTGTGGGCCAGTACGGACGGCGGCACGTCATGGAGCTTCATGGCGGGGTCGGCGGGCGGCTCTCTCCGCCCGTGCGCGGCGTCAGGCCCAGGATCCGATAGTACTGGCAGCGGCGACTATCCCCAGAATTGGTACGACCAGGCCGTGGCCGTCGACCCCAACAACCCCGATCGCATCTTCGTGAGCACGTACGACGTGTGGGTCGCCAACCGCACCGGAACGACGTTCTACGACACGACCTGCGGCTACAGCGGAGTGAGCCCGAAACCCGTCCACGTTGACCAGCATGCGCTCGCGTTCGTGCCCGGGTCGTCGAACATCCTGCTCCTCGGCAACGACGGCGGTACCCACGCCACCACGAACGCGGGAGTCGCTTCCAACGGCATCGCCCGTCCGACCTGGTTCAACATGGACACGGGCTTCAACACGATCGAGTTCTATTCCGGCGACATCAGCGGCAACTTCGCGACCTCGTCCAACCCCTCCGCCGCGGGCGGCGCGCAGGACAACGCACCCAGTGTGGCCAGCTTCCCGGGCGGGGCGACGGGCCCCGTGCAGTGGCAGATGACGGTCGGCGGCGACGGGTTCTACGCGCGCATCGATCCCGTGGGGACGGGCTCGAGCCTGCGGTACTGGGTCGGCAACAATAGCGGTGGGCTCAGCCGTTGCAGCGGACTCATCCAGAACCCACCGATTCCGGTGAACTGCCTCGCCGGCGGCTCCGGGTACGTCAGCCGCCGCGGCAACTGGACCGGCGACACGCAGTCGTTCATCCTGCCATTCGACCTCTTCCACGGCGGCATTGCGGGTGGCGACGACTGCGGGGCAGCCGGGACCAATACCGGCTGCGGTCGGCTCATCGCCGGCACGACCCGCGTCTGGGAGACGGTCAACGGTGCTATCCAGACCGGCAGCAACACCTGGGTCGTCACGAACAATCCCACGACCCAGAACATGACCAAGCAGTCGCTGGGCAACCGTTCGTTCATCAACCAGGTGAAGTACTCGCCGAAATGGCAGACGGCCGCCATCGTGGGCACGAACGACGGCAACGTCTGGATCGGCCGCAACCTGGGCACGGGTGTCGCGAGCCAGGCCATCTGGACCAACGTCACCGGGGGCAACAACGTGCTGCCCAACCGGCCGGTGCTGGGTATCGCGCTCGACCCCTCCGCCCCCGCGGCGAACCTCCAGACGGGATATGCCGCCGTCGGCGGCTTCAACGCCAACACGCCGGCGACGCCCGGCCACGTTTTCCGGGTCGTCTGCACTGCCGACTGCGCGTCGTTCACGTGGGCGGACAAGAGCGGGAACCTGCCGGACATTCCGGTGGACTCGGTGATCGTCAACCCCAACTTCCCGCAGCAGGTCTTCGCGGGCAGCGATCTCGGCCTCTACTACACCGACGACGTCACGGCCAACCCGCCCGTTTGGACGCGTTTCGAGGGGCTGCCGCACGTGATGATCTGGGACATGCAGATCGACCGCGGGTCGACGACGCTCTCGCTGTGGACACGCGGACGCGGTGCGTACGCTTGGACGCTGCCCCTGACTCCACTGACGCCGCTGCCGACGGTGGTCAGCGCTGCCTCCGCCAGCGGGACGTATGCCGGGACCGTGGACCTCTCCGCGACGCTGACGTCGGGTGGGAATCCGCTGGCGGGCAGGACCATTTCGTTTGCCTTGAACGGGAACGCGGCGGGCACGGCGACGACGGACGTGAACGGCCTGGCCACGCTGACCGGCGCCGCGCTCACTGGGATCGGCGCGGGGTCGTACCCGTCCGGCGTCAGCGCGAGTTTCGCAGGCGACGACGTTTACGCCGCCGGCTCGGGGTCCGGCGCCCTGCAAGTGGCCAAGGCCTCCTCTTCGACGGAGGTCACGTGCCCGGCGAGCGTGGTCTACGACGGATCCGCGCAGGCGCCGTGCACGGCGACGGCGTCGGGAGCCGGCGGGCTGAGCCAGACCGTCGCGGTCACCTACGAGAACAACGTCGACGTGGGCACGGCGACCGCAAGCGCCACGTTCGACGGCGACGACAACCACACGGGCAGCAGTGATTCCAGGACGTTCGCCATCACGCCCGCGGAATCGGTGACGGTGGTGACCTGTCCGGCCAGCGTCGTCTACACCGGCGGAGCGTTGACGCCCTGTTCGGCGCTGGCGACGGGAGCGGGCGGGTTGAGCCAGGCGCTCCCGGTCGCCTACGCGAACAACGTGGAGGCGGGAACGGCCAGCGCCAGCGCGTCGTACCCGGGCGACCCGAACCACACCGGCAGCTCCGGAGGGGCGACGGTCGTCGTCGATCGCGCTCCATCCTCGACCGTCGTGACCTGCCCACCCAGCGTCATCTACGACGGCTCGCCCCAGACACCCTGCTCCGCGATCGTGACCGGCGCCGGCGGCCTCAGCCAGTCGCTGCCCGTGAGCTACACCAGCAACACGGACGCGGGAACGGCCAACGCCAGCGCGACGTATGCGGGAGATGCCAACCACACGGGCAGCACGGGCTCCGCGACGTTCCAGATCGCGGTCGCCTCGTCCTCGACGCTCGTGACCTGCCCGGTGAGCGTCACCTACGACGGCAGCGCGCAGGCGCCCTGCACGGCGACCGTCACCGGCGCCGGCGGCCTCGGCGAATCGCTGTCCGTCAACTACGTGAACAACGTCCACGTGGGCACGGCCATGGCCAGCGCGACGTTCGCGGGAGACGCGAACCACGCGGGCAGCAGCGGCTCCAAGACGTTCGCAATCGCGCGGCGGCCGGCCTCGGTCACCGCCAGCGCCGCCAGCAAGGTATACGGCGACACGGATCCGGCGCTGACCGGCGTCCTGCTGGGATTCGTCCCCAGCGACGGCGTGACCGCGACGTATGGCCGAGCACCCGGCGAAACGGTGGCCGGCAGCCCCTACCTGATCGCGGCCGCCCTCGCCCCCGCGCCGGCGCTGGCCGACTACGACGTCACCTACAACACCGCGAGCTTCACCATCCTGCGCGCGCCGCTCACCGTGAGAGCGGATGACAAGACGCGCGCCTTCGCCGCCCCGACTCCGCCGCTCACCGGGAGCATCACGGGGATCAAGCGCTCCGACCCGATCACCGCCGTCTTCTTCACGGCGGCCGTTGCCACGAGCCCAGTGGGCAGCTACCCCATCGTTCCCGCCCTGGTGGACCCGGCGGGAAGGCTCGGCAACTACACGGTCCAGACCTTGAACGGTACCTTGACGATCACGACCGCCGCCGCGGCCGTGGGCTTCGTGGACCTCACGCTCGCGTACGACGGCACGCCGCGGGCGGTCGCCGTGACCACGATCCCACCCGGACTGTCCGTCGCCGTCACCTACAACGGAAGCCCCACTCCCCCGACGGCCCCCGGGTCCTACGCCGTGATCGCAACCGTCCTGGGCGGCAACTACGTCGGCTCGGCCACGGGCACCCTCCAGGTCTCCACGACCGCCACCGTCCGTCACGCGCCTTCGATCAACGGCCGCGTGCAGGGATCGGTTGAAGTGCTGCTCCCGGAGAGCCAGACCCTCAACGGCGGCGCGGTCATCACGAGCGACCTGCTGGTGCCCGGTACGCCGACCGTGCACCTCAACGGCTCGCCGCCCTACGGGGGGACGATCGACGGCGGCGGCTCCGCGTCGCCGTCGAACTACACGGTCACGCTCAACGGCGGGGCGCGCCTGCGGCACGTCGTCCGCCGCACGGACGCCGTGGGCCTGCCCGCGGTCCAGTCGCCTCCGCCGCCCACGGGCACGCGCGACGTCGTCATCACGCAGCCGGGCCAGAGTGCCGGCAGCTTCGCGACCATCCGGAACCTCACCCTCAACGGCGGGGTCGGGGCCGTGAGCGTCCCCGCCGGCACCTACGGCACGTTCACCGTGAACGGCAACTCGAGCCTCGTGCTCGGGGTCGCGGGCGCGACCACGCCCGCCGTCTACAACCTGCAGGGCCTGGTCGTGAACGGCGGCGCGTCGGTCACGATCGTTGGCCCGGTGGTAATCAACCTGGCCAATGGGCTGGCGACGAACGGTACGATCGGCGCCTCGGCCCATCCGGAATGGCTGGCCCTGAACTTCGCCAGCGGCGGCCTCACCGTGAACGGCGGGGCCACTGTCCATGCCGCCGTTCTCGCGCCCACGGGGACGGTGATGGTCAACGGCAACGTCAACGGGAGCGTGGCCGCGGACCGCTTGATCCTCAACGGCGGGGCCGTGCTCGTGGCGGTTCCCTAGACTCGCCGTTCGCGACGGCGAAATGCGAGGCGCGCTCGCCGCCCGCGCGATGGGGCGAGCGGTCGGCGGCCAACCTGCGGGCGCCCATGGGATTAGCGCCTCTGGAATGAGCGCGGCGAAGTTTCGCTCTGCGCAACACACGCGCTCGCGCACGACGTTCTTGTCGGCTTGCGGCGGCCTGAGCCTATAAACGTCGATGCTCTCATCTCCGTCCTTCCGCGCGCCGATGCGCCTCGGCGCGGCGCTCTCGACGCTCGCCGTCCTGCTCGCCGCTCCCGCACCCGCGCTGGCGGCATTCGGCTACACCGACAACGGCGCCGCCTACGTCGTCGACACCGGCGCCGGGCTCGTGTTCCAGGTGGACAAGTCGAACGGCACCCTCACGTCGATCGTGTTCAACGGGCTCGAATACAACGGCCCGTCGGCCAAGGGATCGCACATCGCGTCCGGGCTGGGCACGCCGACGACGGTGACGCCGGAGACGGACGGCGCGACCTACGTGAAGATCACGCTGCAGACGTCGCCCGACAACCCCGTGGTCGCGAGCCTCACGCACTACCTCGTGGTGCGCAATGGCGAGAACACGATCTACATGGCGACCTTCCCCACGGCCGAGCCCGGGGTGGGCGAGCTGCGATGGATCACGCGCCTCGACCAGGCGCTCGTGCCGAACGGGCCCGGCCCGTCCGACCTCAGCGGCAACACCGGCTTCATCGAGAGCACGGACGTATTCGGGATGGCCGACGGCACCACGCGCTCGAAGTACTACGGGGACGGCGTCACCCACGGCAAGGACCGCGCGATGGACCTCACCCATTCCGGGGCCACCGGACCGGGCATCGGGGCCTGGATGGTCTTCGGCAGCCGGGAGAGCAGCTCGGGCGGGCCGTTCTTCCGCGACATCCAGAACCAGGCGGGCGGCGATCAAGAGGTCTACAACTACATGAACTCGGGCCACAACCAGACGGAGAACAACCGCCTGGGCGTGCTGCACGGGCCGTACGCGCTCGTCTTCACGACGGGCGCTCCTCCGGCAATGCCGATCGACTTCGGATGGATGGGCGCGCTCGGCCTCACCGGTTGGGTGCCACCGTCCGGCCGTGGATCGGTGAGCGGCACCGTGAGCGGCGTTCCTTCTGCATTCCAGACCGTGGTCGGCTTCGCGAATGCGGCCGCGCAGTACTGGGCCGTGGCCAGCGGCGGCACGTATACGTCGTCCGGAATGAAGCCCGGCCTCTACACCGCGACCCTCTACAAGGGTGAGCTGGCCGTGGCCACCGCACCGGTGACGGTGGCGGCGGCAACGACGACGACGTTGAACCTGGCCTCGACGGAGGCCGCGCCCTCCGTGATCTTCCGCATCGGCGATTGGGACGGGACGCCGGCGGGCCTGCTCAACGGCGACAAGATCACCCGGATGCATCCGCAGGACGTCCGCATGTCGTCCTGGGATCCGCGCACGTACACCGTCGGATTGGACGCGCCGTCCCTCTTCCCCGCCATCCAGTTCCGCGGGAAGAACAGCCCGGCGACCATCAAGTTCACGCTCGCCCCGAACCAGATCACGGCCCTCACCCTCCGGATCGGCATCACGTGCGCCTACCTCAGCGGCCGGCCGCAGATCACGGTGAACAGCTTCACCTCCGCCCAACCCGCCGCGTCCACGCAGCCGAACTCGCGCAGCTTCACCATCGGAACCTATCGGGGGAACAACGCGCTCTTCACGTACGCCATTCCGGCCAGCGCGCTGGTCGTGGGCACGAACACGCTGACCATCAACCCCATCAGCGGCTCCACGGACAATGGCACCTGGCTCAGCGCGGGCTGGGTCTACGACGCCGTCGAGCTGGACGGTCCCATCGCCACCCCGGTCATCACCTATGTCGGGTCGAGCCCGCTCGTGGTGAGCGGCACCGCGGAGCCCCTGCGCAACGTCGCGGTCACGCTGGACGGAGCCACCGCCGCCGGCAGCACCGTCACCTCCGCGAGCGGGGCCTGGAGTGTCACCTATACGGGGCCGCTCACGGCCGCCGCTCACGCCGTGACCGCCGTGGCCAGCGACGACGCGGGACACGTGAGCCCGGTGTCGGCCGCTTTCCTGTTCGACACGCGCGTCACCATGCCCGTGATCGCCGCCGCCATCGGCGACACCGGTACCTACAGCAGCGGTGCGACGACGTCCGACCGCGTGTTCTCCCTGACCGGCGCCGCGGGCGCGGGCGACACCGTGGCTGTCACCCGCATCGGCACCGGATTGATCGGGACGGTGACCGCGGGTGCCGGTGGCGCCTGGTCGTTCGATTACACGAGCGTCTCGCTGCCCGACGGCGTGACGCGCTTCTACGCCACCGCCACCCACGCGGGCGCGGCGGGTCCCGCCTCGCCCGTCTTCACCTTGAACCTCGCGGGGGCGCCGCGGGTCGCCATCGTCCGGCGCGCTCCGGCTTTCGCCGTCATCCCGAACACGATCGGGAGCGTGGTCTTCCGCGTGACCTTCAACCACGCCGTCAGCGGCGTCACCGCGGGCGCCTTCGCCGTGGCGACCACCGGCACCGCCGCCGGCGCCGTCACGGCGGTGTCGTCCGGCGCGGGATCGATCTTCGACGTGACCGTCGGCGGACTGGCGGGCACGGGCACGATGCGCCTCGACCTCGTCGCCGGCAACGGCATCGTCGACGGCGGCGGCGTGCCCGAGAACGGCTACGCCGCGGGCGAGCCGTACACGCTGGTGGCGCCCAGCGTCGGCGACGGGACCTGGATCCGGCGCGAGAGCGGCGCGCTCTGGAGCGATCCCCTGAACTGGAATGGGGCGGTCGTGGCCGATGGCGTGGGCCGCACGGCGAGCTTCGCTGGACTGGACCTCACCTCCGCGAACACTGTGCGCCTCGATGGCCCGCGCATGGCAGGCGCCCTTACGTTCGGGGATACCGACGTCACCACGCCCGCGAGCTGGATCCTGGACGGCAGCGGGAACACCCTGACTCTGGCCGGCGCCGCACCCACGATCATGGTGGGCGCGCTGGGTGCGGGGGCGAGCGCGACGGTAGGTGCGGTGCTCGATGGCACGGCCGGGGTCACCAAGTCCGGCCCCGGCGACCTGGTGCTGGGCGCGGTGAATACGATCACGGGCACGGTGAACGTGACCGCGGGCTCCGTGCTCCTTCCCGCCGGCGGCGCGCTCGCCCTCGGCGCGAGCGCCGTGAACCTGGCCCTCAACTCGCGGATCAACGTGACGGGCGGGTCGTTCACCACCGACGGTACCGTCACCGCCACCACGGCGCAGGTCGTGATCGACGGCGGATCGGCGCGCATCGGCACGTTCCTCACGAACTCGGATTTCTCATCGACCCTGCGCGTCAACGGCGGCAGCCTGACTGTCGGAGCCGTGAACGTGAGGCGCAACGGCGGCGCCGCCGCCGACTTCACGTCCGGCTTCATCGTGACGGGCACGGGCGCGGCCACCGCGGGCACGATCGGCCTGGGCACCGGCAACTCGACGGGCGCGATGTCCATCGAGGGCAACGGGGCGCTCCTGGCCACCGGCGTCGTGACCCTCGGCAACCAGGTCACGGCCGGTCGCGGCGGCGCGCTGCGGGTGCTCGGCAATGGGACCTTCACGTCCACCGAGCCCACCCTGGGGCTCCTCCTCGCCCGCAACCCGGGCACGAACGCGAACAACGTCGCCAGCGCGATGTTCACCGGCGGCGTGAGCACCGTCGAGAAGATCACGATGGGCTTCGACTCCAGCGTCACCGCGGGCTCGGCCACCGTCACGCTCAACGGAGGCGCGCTGTATGTAGGCACCGGCGGCATCGTGAAGAACGGGGCGGCCGGGCTGGCCACGAGCCTGAGCTTCGGCAGCGGGACCCTCGGGGCCAAGGCGGATTGGAGCACCGCGCTGGCCGTGACGCTGCCCGCGGGCGGCACCGTCGCGATCAAAGCGGCCGACGCCGCCAACGCGCCCCACGACATCGTGCTCGCGGGTCCGCTGACGGGCACGGGCGGGTTCACCAAGACGGGCGCGGGAACGCTCACGTTGTACGGAGCCAGCACCTTCGCGGGTCCGGTGGCCGTCAACGGCGGTCTGCTGCGCGTCGATGGCTCCGTCGCCGCGGGGGCGCCGATCACCGTCGGCGACACCGGGACCCTCGGTGGCGGCGGCTCCCTCGTCCGCGACGTCGTCCTCGACGCGGGCGGCACCATCGCGGCGGGCAACGCCACGCCGGGATCCGCGCTCACGGCATCGTCTCTCACCTGGAACGGCGGCGGGCATCTCGCCGTTGATCTCGCCTCCGGCCGCACGCTGGCGCTGGCGGGAGCGCTCACCAAGGGCACGCCCGGCTGGTTCGACGTGGCTCTCTCTGCCTCCGGACCGCTCTCGGTCGGCGCCTCCTACACCCTCGCCACCTACGCCTCCACGGACTTCGCCGCCCCGGATCTCACCGCCTCCGGCCTCGCCGGCTTCCGCGGCGTGTTCGTGGTCGGACCCACGGCCCTGCAATTCGTGGTCACGGGCGTGGGCGAGACGGCGGCCTACACCGACTGGGCCTACCGCAACCTTCCCGCGGATCAGAGAGGCGCCGGCGCCGATCCGGACGGCGATGGCCTGACCAACCTGGCCGAGTTCCTGCTCGGCCTCGACGCCACCGCGGCCGGCGGTGACGGCCTCAGGGCCACCACCGTCGAGGCGGGGGGCCAGACCTATCCCGCCGTGGCCTATACGCGACGCTCCGACACCGGCGGCGTCACCGTCTCCGTCCGCGTGGGGCGAGGTCCAGACTTCGCCTCATTGCTCGAAGGAGTGGAGGCCTCGTCCGCGCCGCGCGGAGACGGCGTCGACGACGTCGTGTTCCGCTCGGCTCTGCCCCTGTCCCAGCAGGCGCGGCAGTTCTTCCGGCTCGCCGTCACGCTGCCCGCCTCGACGGACTCCGCGGAGACCACCGTCCTGTCCGCACCCGTCGGCGTGATGAGCGGCAGCGCGCCGCGAGGCGAGTCCGGGATGGCGGTGCCGCTGATCGCGGAGGACGTATTCGTGGGGACGGTCGAGTCGAACACGCCAACCGCCGTCTCCTTCGCGCATGCCGGCGACGTGGGCGCGCACTTGACGCCAGGCCAGCCGTACTACCTCGAGGTGCTGACGGGCACACTGCAGGGCGAGCGATTCGACGTCGCGGCCAGCCCTGGCGGCGGCGACACCGTGACTCTCCGGCTCGGAGCCGGATCGCTGAGCACGCGACCCGCGCTGGCTCCGGACGCGCTCGCGGGCGCCCGCGGCGCGGTTCGTCCGCACTTGACCCTCGCCCGCCTGCAGTCGCTCTTCCGGCCCGGGCTCGTCGGCCGCGACCTGTTCCTGCTCGCCGACGGCGTGTGGGTCTTCGAGAACGGCGACCTGGCGTTCTACTACCTGCGCGCGGACGGCGTCACCTGGAGCCGCGTCGGCGGGGCCGGCGACTTCCGCGGCAAGGTGATCGCGCCCGACGTGAGCGTCCTGATGGAGGCGAAGTCGGCCAGGCAATCCTGGATCCAGGCCGGCCGGGTGCGCACGAACGCGTTCCGCAAGAACCTGGTGCCCGGCTTCCAGGCCTTCGCCAGCGGATTTCCCGTCGACCTCTCGCCGGCGCAGGCCCGCGCCTTCGTGGACGCCGCCACGCCTGCGGCCACGCGCTGGAACGGAAGCAACGCCGCCCTGCTGGCCGACCAGATGGAGCTGCTGTTCCGGCAGGGACGGCCTCTCGACGTCTTCTACCTGCGGGGCGACGGCGTCACCTGGCGCGCGCTCGCCGGATCCGGAAACGTCGCCGCGGACCCCTTGCTGGGCGCGACGGGGATGGTCCTGATCCTGCGGAAGAACGCGGATCCAGATTACGTCGTGCCCGTGCCGTTCGCTCCCTGATCGCGCGGGCGAACAGGGATCAGCGCGCCGCGGCGAGGGATCGGCGCGCGGCGACCACCTCGGGCCGCTGGGCCCCGGGCACCGTGATCTCCACGAGCCGCGCGCGCAGCTCGGCCGCGCGGGCGGCCTTTCCCGCGCCGTCCGCCGCACGTGAGGCGCCGGCCAGGCTGTTGAGACGGTCCGGCGCCTCCCGCAGCGCGGCTTCGTACGCGGCGAGCGCGTCCGCGGGATGGTTCGTCTCCAGCAGGACCTCCGCCAGCAGCTCGCGCGGGGGAAGGATCGTCCCCGGCGTCACGGGGTGCTTGCCCGTCTTCTCGTCCAGGTCGGCCGCCGCGCGCAGGAGATCGAGGGCCTCGACGTCGCGGCCCTCCGCGCGGGCGAGGAGTCCCGCGGCGGCCAGCCGTGTCGCCTTGACATGCCCGGCCCAGTCGTACGGCCCGGCGGGCGGTGCCTTGGCCAGCCTGGCCTCGAGCTCCTCCAGGCGCGCGAGCGCGGCGCGGGCGACGGCGGCCTGCCCGCTGCGCGCGGCGCCGATCGCGCGCGCGTAGTCCGTGATCCCGGCCACGTACGGGTACTGCTCCCAGGGCAGCGCGAGGGCCGGCGGCTCCAGGGCGGCGGCCGCCTTCCAGTCGCGGCGCTCGAGGGCCCAGCGCGCGGGCACGGCGGCCAGCGCGTAGGCCGCGGCGAAGTTGGGCTCGTCGAACGTCTTCGCCTTCGCCACGTCCGCGAGGACCGCCTTGGCCTTGGCCTCGTCGTCCCTCTGCAGGTACGCGTATTCCAGGTAGTCGAGCGCGTGCATCTCGTCGAAGGCGGTCGCGCCGGGATGGGTGGCGGCGGCCAGGCGGCGTGCCGCTTCCGCGGACGCGAGGTTCGACGCGATCGACTCCGGCCACAGGCCGAGGCGCGTGAAGATGTGCGACGGCATGTGGAGCGCGTGCGGCGAAGCGGGCGCGATCTTCGCGTACGCACGCGCCGCGGGGAGCGCGTCCGGCGCCAGCGCGGGATAGTCGAACGAGTGGATGACGTAATGGGCGATCCCCGGATGGTCGGGGTGTCGCGGCAGGAGGCCGTTGAGCACCCGCGCCGCCTCCTTCTGACGGGCGAAGGTCGCGTCACTGGGCGGCGCCGTGGCCAGCAGGGTGAGGGCGTGGAAGATCGCCGCCTCGTCGTCCGCGGGGAAGCGGCGCGCCACGTCCGCCATCGCGACGTGGAAGGCCTCCGCGCGGGCCCGAGGGTCGGGCCCCGCGTAGTAGGCGCCGATGGCCGCGATGTAGGCGCGCTCGCGGTCCGTGCCGGCGCCGAGAGCCGCCGCCTTCTCCGCCGCCGCCTTGCCCGCGGCCAGGTCCACCGCCGGGGGTGGGGCCCAGATGGGGTGGTAGTAGGTCATGGCGATCCCCCACTGCGCCATCCCGCACCGTGGATCCTTCCGGGCCACGTCCTCGAACGCGCGGCGCGCTTCCTCGTAGCCGAACGAGTGCAGCAGCGCGGTCGCGCGCGTGAAGGCGGCCGCGGCTTCCTTCGCGCAGGACACCGGGAAGTCCACGGTGCCGAGCTTCTCCCCCGCGGCGTGCGCGTGGGAATGATCCTGTCCGCCCGCGTCACGCGCCGGCGCGGACAGGGGTGCGGCCAGGATGACGGCGAATACGGCGGCCACACGTCGGGGCGTCCTCATCATTTCGGCCTCCGGGCGTCTTGAAGATGCACGGGTGGAATTTCGCACCTCTGGCGCCCGGACTCCAGGACAAATTGTGGACCGCGGGTCAGGCCAGGCGGCGGAGTCCGCTCACCACCGCGCGCTGGGCGAGGCCGGCCGAGAAGCCGTAGAGGCAGCCCAGGGCGCGGAAGAGCTCGGCCCCCGTACGGGCGGCGTGCGCGTCGAGGCCCAGGCCAGGGCCGACCACGGCCAGGGCGTCGTAGCCGAGCCAGGCGACGTAGCTCGCGGTGAGCAGCGCGAACGGCCAGCCGAACATCCCTCCGCGCAGGGCGAGGGCGGTCAGCAGCAGGGGCGCGATCAGCCAGAGCGAGACCATGTCGCCCAGGGCCGAGAAGACGCCCGCGGCCCGGGAGAGGTCTCCCGCCATCAGCGGACCCGCGTTGCGGAGGACGGCGGGCCCGGCGAACACGGCGGCGAGAAGACCCACCAGGCCTACGGTCAGCCACTGCGCGGCCGCGGTGCCCGGCAGCTCGAGCTGCGCGACCTTCCAGGTCCGGGCCAGCATCCACGTGCCCACGACCTGGGAGAGGTTGGCGAGGGCGACCAGGATCCCGGCCGCCACGGCGACGGCGCGCGGGTCGAAGCCGCGGAAGAAGGGCAGCAGGGTGAGGTCGCGCGCGAGGAGCAGGGCCATGCAGCCGCCGACCAGCAGCCAGGCCCGGCGCTGGTAGGCGCCACGCTCGAAGGCGAAGGCGGCCGCCCAGCTGCCCACGAGGGTGAGGACCTTCGCCGTCTCGACCTCGCTGCGCAGGAACACCGTGTACGAGGGCGTCCCGAAGAACACGGCGTCGAGGGCGAGGAAGGCCGCCGCCCAGACCAGCGGCAGCACGGCCAGACCCTGGAAGCGGCTCATCGCACCCTCCGCTGGATGTCGCTCAGCAGCGCCTCGGTGGAGACCGTCCCCACCATCGTGTGCAGCATCGGACGAAGAGCGTCCAGGAGCGCCGGGACGTGCTCGACGGTCAGGGTGTCCGCGCTGCGCTTGAGGGCGCGCTGCGCGAACGTCTTGACCGCCACCCCCGCGTTGAAGGGGCCCAGGTAGGGCGAGAGGTGCTCCGCCACCTGCTCGGCGACCGTCGCTGCGGACAAGAAGGCTCCAACGGAGGGACGCGGATTCTAGCCTGTCTGCGCCTCACCGCCCGCATCGCGTTCCGGCGGAGCGACGAAGGTCACATCGAGCGGAAACGGGGGCTCAGCCGCCGGCGATCGCGCCGAGGACCACCAGCGGCTCCGACCCCCGCGCCACCGCATCCGGAAGCGGCGCGTCCGTCGGATCGTGCGAGAGGTCTTCCTGGAGGGCAAAGAACCGTACGAAGGGGCGCCGCTTCCGGGTGACGTGGTCGCGGATGGTGCCCTTGAGGCCGGGGTACTTCGACTCCAGGGCGTCGAGCACGGAGTCGATGGTGACGGGGGCCGCGACGTCGAGCGCCACCTCCGCGTCCGCCCCCGTCAGCCGGCGCAGCGGCGCCGGAATCTGGACGCGCACGCTCATTTGAGCGTCTGCACCTCGACGGAGAGGACAGGCGGCAGGTGGCTCACAATCGGCGCCCAGTGGTCGCCGCCGTCCGGCGAGCCGTACACCTGGCCGCCCGTCGTCCCGAAGTACACGCCGCATTCGTCGAGGGAGTCGATCGACATCGCGTCGCGGAGCACGTTCACGTAGCAGTCCTTCTGGGGCAGGCCCGCGGTGAGCGCTTCCCACTCGTTCCCGCCCTTCCGGCTGCGGAAGACGCGCAGCTTGCCGTCCGGAGGGTAGTGCTCGGAGTCGCTCTTGATCGGGACCACGTACACGGTCTCCGGCTCGTGGGCGTGCACGTCGATCACGAAGCCGAAGTCGGTGGGGAGGTTGCCGCTGACTTCCGTCCAGTTCTCGCCTGCGTCGTCGGTGCGCAGGACGTCCCAGTGCTTCTGCATGAAGAGGACGTTGGGCTTCGACCGATGCTGGGCGATGCGGTGGACGCAGTGGCCGACCTCCGCCGTGGGGTCCGGGATGTACTGGGAATGGAGGCCCTTGGTGATCGGCTTCCAGCTCTGGCCGGCGTCGTCGGAGCGGAAGGCGCCGGCGGAGGAGATGGCGACGAAGATGCGCTTGTCGTTCTTGGGGTCGAGCAGGATCGTGTGCAGGCACATCCCGCCCGCGCCCGGCTGCCACTTGGGGCCGGTGCCGTGCCCGCGCAGGCCGGCGAGCTCCTTCCAGTTCTGGCCCCCGTCCGTGGACTTGAAGAGGGCCGCGTCCTCGATGCCGGCGTAGACGGTGTTCGGGTCGGACAGGGACGGCTCCAGGTGCCAGACGCGCTTGAACTCCCACGGCTTCTGCGTGCCGTCGTAGTGCTGGTGGGTCGTGAGGGGCGCGCCCGTCTCCGCGGACGTGTCGTAGACGAACTTGTTGCTCTCGCCCTTCGGCATGCCGTCCGGCCCCTTGGTCGATTCACCAGGGGGCGTGCCCGGCTGGTGCCAGGTCTTCCCGCCGTCGTCCGAGCGCTGGATGACCTGTCCGAACCAGCCGCTGGTCTGGGAAGCGTAGATGCGGTCGGGGTCTGCGGGCGATCCCTTGAGGTGATAGATCTCCCAGCCCGCGAAGAGCGGGCCCTGCACGTCCCACTTCTGCCGCTTCTCGTCCGAGGTCAGGATGAAGGCGCCCTTGCGGGTTCCGGCCAGGACTCGCACTCCACTCATACGCAGATCGCCTTTCTGGCGCGCCGAAAGGGGGCGCCGGGCTCGTGCCCGTGGTCCGATGTTCCGTTGCCGGCGAGGCCACGGTCAAGCGTCGCCGGCCCAGTTCAATCCCTACGCCCATCGAGTGGAAATGTTCCGTCCAGCTTTCCCTTTCCTCACCTCCGGCGAACCGGAGCCGCCGCCGGCCGTGCCGCCTGCGGAGGCGGCGGCGCAAGCGATGGATCTCATGTGGGCTCCCGTCGAAGGTGCAAAGTTGCTTCGATCATAGTCGGTCGCCCGTACCGAACGGTTGGAGTGGTTGAATCGGTTTCACACAGGAACGCCGCCGTATCGCTGAATCCGCTTTCAGCGTCGCGCACGGAAATTCCCACAAAACTGTTGACAGTCGTCGGCCCTCCGAGGCTTAGTGAAGTCCCCGGAGGAACCCATGTCCCGAGCCCTGAAGGAAGCGCGCCGGCCGGCCCTCGTCTTGCTCGCCTGCGCGAGCCTCGTCGCGCTGTGCGCCGCTCCCGCCGCCGCCCAGACCCCCGTCCTCCAGAACGACTTCGAGGACGGGACCGTCCAGGGCTGGATACCGCGGGGCTCCGTCACGCTCACCAACACGGACGAGGTGGGTTCCCGAACGGGCCTGCCCGGGCGGAGCCTGCGCACGACCGGCCGCACTGCCAACTTCCACGGCCCCAGCCTGAACACGCTGACCCTCCTCACCAAGGGCGCGACCTATCAGGTCTCGGTCTGGGTGCGCCTCCTGGCCGGGCAGTCGCCGGCGCAGGTGAGGGTCACCATGCAGCGGACGCTGCCGACCGGCAACGCCTTCGACACCATCGGGCAGAGCGCGGCCAACGTGACGGACGCAGGCTGGACGCAGATCACCGGCCTCTACGCCTTCGCCGGAACCGATCCCTCGGCCCTTCTCCTGTACGTCGAAGCCCCGACCACGACCACGGGGTATTACATCGACGACTTCCGCATCGACAAGATCGCGGATCCCGCCGGTCCGCCCCCCAACACGACCGGCCTCAGCTCGACCTTCGAGAGCGGCACGACGGAGGGCTGGACGCCGCGAATCGGCAGGGAGGTCCTGGCCGCGTCCACAGCGGACGCGCACAGCGGGACGGCCAGCCTGCTCACCACCAACCGCCAGGCCGCGTTCGACGGCCCGAACTTCAACGTCACGAACGTGATGTTCAACGGCTCACGCTACCGCGTCTCCGTCTGGGCGAAGCTGGCTCCGGGGTCGGCCGGCCCGCAGCAGCTGCGCGTGAGCCTCCAACGCAACGCGGGCACGGTGACGACGTTCCACACCGTCATCGGCAACACGAACGTGACCGCGGACGCCTGGGTGCGGCTCACCGCCACCTACGACGTCGCGCTGGCCAACAGCTCGCTCTTCCTCTACGTCGAGTCGAACGGCTCGCTGGCCTCGTTCTACATCGACGACGTCCAGGTGACCTACATCCCGCCCCCGACCATCGAGCCCGACCTGCCTTCGGTCGCGCAGAGCCTGGCCGGCTTCTTCCCGATCGGGGCCGCGGTGCGGAGCGCGACCATCGCGGGAGTGCACGGCGACCTCCTGAAGAAGCACTTCAACAGCCTCACGTCCGAGAACGACATGAAGTGGGACGCGACCGAGCCGCAGGCGGGGAACTTCACCTTCGCGAACGCCGATCAGCAGGTATCGTTCGCGCAAGCCAACGGCATGTTCGTGCGCGGACACACCCTGGCCTGGCACAGCCAGACGCCGGCCTGGGTCTTCACCGACCCGCTCACGGGCACCACGATGTTGCCCACGCCCGCCAACCACGATCTGCTCCTCCAGCGCCTGGACAACCACGTGCGCAACGTCGTCTCCCACTTCGGCAACAAGGTCTACGCCTGGGACGTCGTGAACGAGGTCATCGACGAGAGCCAGCCGGACTGCATGCGCAAGAGCACGTGGTTCAACGTCACGGGCAAGGACTTCATCGACACCGCGTTCCGCGTGGCGCGCGAAGTCGCGCCGGACGCCGTCCTGTTCATCAACGACTACAACTCCACGATCCCGAACAAACGCGCCTGCCTCTTCGCCCTCGTCGCCGACCTCAAGGGGCGCGGCATTCCCGTCGACGGCGTCGGCCACCAGATGCACAACAACCTCGAGTTCCCTCCCGTCGCGGACATGGTCGCGACCCTCGACCTCTTCGCCACCCTGGGCGTGACGCAGCACGTGACCGAGATGGACGTGAGCATCTACACGGGCAGCAACAACACGTCGATCCCGAACTACGACGAGATCCCGGCCGAGCGCTTCCTGCGCCAGGGCCGCCACTACCGCGACTACTTCCAGGTCTTCCGCGACCACAAGGACCAGCTCACCTCGGTGACCCTGTGGGGGCTCGCCGACGACAGCACGTGGCTCACCAGCTCCGGGCGGGTGAACGCGCCCCTGCTCTTCGACGACCAGCTCCACCACAAGCTGGCCTACGACGGCGTGGTGAACCCGGAGACCCTGCCCAAGGACCCGGCGTCCGTCTCCCTGTCGAACCTGACCCAGACCTACGATGGCGGCCCCCATGCCGTCACCGTGACCACGGCGCCGCCCGGCCTGCCCGTGGACGTCCTCTACGACGGCAGTCCCACGCCACCCACGAATGCGGGCACCTATCACGTCGACGCCGCTGTCGACCATCCGGACTGGGCCGGCTCCGCTCAGGGCACGCTGGTCGTGGAACGGGCCCCGGCCGCCGTCGTGCTGGGCGGATTGAGCGCGGCCTACACCGGCGCCCCGCGGGCGGTGACGGTCAGCACCATCCCGCCCGGGCTCGCCGTCACCGTCACCTACAGCGGGAGCTCGGCGCCTCCGACCGACCCCGGCTCGTACGCCGTGGTGGCGACGGTCGTGGATCCGAACCACGTGGGGTCCGGGTCGGGCACGCTCACCATCGCCGTCACCACGCTCGTGCGGCACGCGCCCGTGATCAACGGCCGCGTCGAGGGATCGTTGCAGGTGCTGCTGCCCGAGAGCGTGACGCTCAACGGCGGAGCCGCGGTCACCGGCGACCTCCTCGTGCCGGGCACGCCCACGGTGCGCCTCAATGGCTCGCCGGCGTACGGCGGCACGCGGGACGGCGCCGGCAGCGCCTCGCCCGCCACATACACGATCACACTCAACGGGGGCGCGCGGCTGCGGCAGGTCGTGCGCCGGACGGATCCGGCGGCTCTCCCGGCCGTGCCCGCTCCCCCACGTCCCGCCGGCACGCGCGACGTGGTGCTCAACGGGCCGGGCGGGAGCGTCGGGAGCTTCGCGACGCTGCGCAACCTGACCCTCAACGGCGGCGCGGGCACGGTCAGCGTTCCCGCCGGCACCTACGGCACGTTCATCGTGAACGGCAGTGGCACGCTCGTGCTGGGCGAAGCCGGGGCGACCGCGCCCTCGGTCTACAACCTGCAGGGCCTCGTCCTCAACGGCGGCAGCCGGCTGACCGTCGTCGGGCCCGTCGTGATCAACATGGCCGCGGGCGTGACCGCGAACGCGTCAATGGGGACGGCCGCCCATCCCGAGTGGCTCGACGTCAACGTGGCCGCGGGCGGGGTGACCCTGAACGGCGGCGCGAGCCTGCACGGCTTCGTGACCGCTCCGAGCGGCACGGTCATGGTCAACGGCGCGCTCACGGGCGGGGTAGCCGCGGACCGGCTCACCGTGAACGGAGGCGGCCTGCTCCGGGTCGTCGACTAGGTCAACGGGCGGGCGTGGGACACGGCGTCTCGATGCAGCGGAGCGCGTCCCGCTTCTTCTGGAGGATGACGTCGTCCTTGTCGCCGGGGGCGTAGAACACGCGCTCCCACGAGCCGTAGGAGGGGTTGGGGACGACGATCCACTGCCAGCCCCATCGGCTCCGCGCCTTCAAGGTGGCCTCGGCGCGCGCTTCCTCGGACAGGCCCGACACCGAGAAGAAGTCGCCGAGATCGTCACCGAGCATCAGCAACACACGATGGCGCGCGGCCACGAGCTTCCGTCGCGATTCCTTGTCGCTGCCGCTCGTGCCCGCCGCGTCCTTGGCGAGCAGGACGTCGTCGTCGGGGACGGGGAATCCGACGCGCCGCAGGTTCTCCTTGAGGTAGGGCAGGCCGGCGACGTCGGCGCGGTTCGTGACGTAATACGTGCGCACGCCGCGCGAGGCCGGGTAGGCGAGCAGACCGGCCGCCCCCGCGAGCGCGCCGCTCTCCGCCTTGCGGACCCATGCGTTCCAGATGTCGAGGTCGAACGTGTGGCGGCCGAGAGCGACCTGGGTGCCCTCCTCGCGCGCGTTCTCGAGGACGGTCTCGTCCAGGTCCACGATGATCGCGTAACCGCTCGTCGCCTCCGGCTTTTCGGACGGGTAGGCCGGGACCCACGATTCGGGCTGCTGCAGCGCGCGGTCGAGGTTGACGCGGGCCACCGCGAAGGCCTGCAGCACGGCCGCTTGGTATTCGGCCGAGTGCTGCATCCAGAGCACGGCATGGAGGCGCTCGTGGGGGCAGGCGGCGCAGGGGGCGGCCTTGGTCACCGGGCGGGCGGCGGGCTTCGGCTTCACGTCGCGCGCCTGGGCGGATCCGGCCAGGGCGAGCGTCAGCCCGATGAGGACGGCAGATGTCCGTCGCATGGGATTCCTTTCGGGGCTAGCGGTGGGCTCGGAGGAGGGCGGCCGCGCCCTCCCCGAGGCGCTCGGGGCCCGCGCGGTCCGGGCCGCGGGCCGTGAGGTTCATCCTCGCCAGGAGGCACAGGTACCGGGGATCCGCGCGCAGCGGATCGAGGATGGGGTAGCTCAGGAGAGGGATGACGAAGGGATCGCGCTCCTCGATCGCGCGGTCCATCCACTCGAACGCGCCGTCCGTGTCGTCCAGGCCGATCGAGATGAGCGCGATCGCGAAAGGCGACACGTAGGCGCTCGCGGAACCCGCGCGCAGCTCCTCGCGGAGCGCGTGCGCGCGGTCCTTTTGCCCGGCCCGGCCGCAGGCCAGGCCCAGCCACCCCAGGAGCCACGGGAGGCGGTCCCCCAGCTCGGCCGCCTTCTCGTAGGCGGCCACCGAGCCGGCGAGGTCGCCCTCCGTGAGCAGGCAGGTGCCGAGGATCATGTGCGTCAGCGGATGCCGCGCGTCGATCTCGGCCATCCGCTGGGCCTGCTCCCGGGCGCGGCCGGTCTGGCGCGAGAACCAATAGGCCGCGGCCAGCCACCAGCGCGTGACGATCGAGAGCGGGTCGTTCTGGACCACCGGCTCGAGCTCCCGGGCCGCTTCCGCGCCGCGCCCGCGCGAGATCAGGCCGCAGATCGCGTGCCGGAAGCGGACCACGGGCGAGCGCGGCTCGAGCTCCAGCGCGCGGGCCATCTCCCGGTCCACTTCCGACCAGTCGTAGTCCACTTCCTTGCACAACATGGCCAGGAGCGCGTGCGTCGCGCCGGATCGGTCGTCGATCTCCAGGGCGCGCAGGCTTTCCCAGAACGCGAGCTTGAAAGTCTCCCGGGGCGCGGCCATGCCGTAGAAGCCGAGCGACCAGTACACCTCGGAGAGCGCGTCGTGAGCGGCGGCGAAACGCGGATCGAGCGTGATCGCGTCGGCGAAGCACTGCCGCGCGCGGTCCATGCCCTCCCGCGTGCCGCGCAGGAAGTGGTGGCGCCCCTCGAGCGGGCGCGCGTAGGCCTCCATGCTGGTGGTGGGCGCCGCCGCGCGCGCGGCGAGGCCGTCGAGGGTCAGCTGGAGGCGGCGCGCGATGGCGACGGCGATCTCGTCCTGGATGGCGAAGACGTCGGAGAGGGCGCGGTCGTAGCGCTCGCTCCACACGTGGCAGTGGGTGCGCAGGTCGACGAGCTGGGCGGTGACCCGAAGGCGGCCCTCGGCCTGCCGCACGCTGCCTTCGATCGCGTGCGTCGCGCCCAGCCCGCGACCGATCTCGGCGACGTCGGTGCCTCGCGCGTGGACCGCGAACGCCGACGTGCGCGAGATGACCCGGAGCCCGGACACCCTCGTGAGCGCGTTGATGATGTCGTCGGTGAGGCCGTCGCAGAAATAGGGGCTCGAGTCCGGCCCCAGGTCCGCGAACGGCAGCACGATCAGGCAGGGCTCGGGAACTGGAGCCGATGCGCCCTCGCCGCCCGTGCCGGCGTCCTCGCCCGGTGCCCCTCCGCCATCCCCTCTCGAGACCGCTGCCACGATCCGATAGCCCCGCTTGGCGATGGTCTCGATGTACTGCGGCCGCGCGCGGCTGTCGCCCAGGGCCCGGCGGAGGTCGGCGATCGACCGCGTGAGCGTCGCCTCGGCGATGAACCGTCCTTCCCATACCCCGTCGATGATCTCGTCCTTGGAGACGACGCGGCCATCCCGCGAGGCGAGGAAGACGAGGAGGTCCATCACCTGGGGCTCGACGTGCCGCACCGTCGGTCCGTCACGGAGCTCGTTCAGGGACGGCTGAACGCACCACCGGCCGACCTGCAAGTCCGGCTCGGCGTTTGGCTTGTCGCCCTTTGCGCTGGGCACGGGACGAGATTGTAACGCCCATCCCCGCAATCTCCGAGGGAGATCCCCGCCTCTCCCGAACGACTTTCGCCGCCCTGGAAGCGCACGCTGGCGCGGATCAAGGAGGAGGCGGGATGAGTGCAGCGGTACCGGTGGAAGGCGTGGATCGGCCCTCGGCAGGCTGGGCGTGGGGGCGTGCGGTCGTGCTCCTGGCGGTCACGGCGGTCGCCCTCTGGTTCGTCCTGGCGAACGCCGTCCCGTACGTCGTCCCGGACGCCGTGCACGCCGCGCGTTACGCAGCGGCGCGGCGGGTGGGGCTGCTGGTGCACATCGTCTGTGGAACGGTCGCTCTGCTCATCGGTCCCGTTCAATTGTGGATCGGGCCCGGACGCAGACACCTCGGCCTTCACCGGCGGCTCGGCCTCCTCTACGTCGCCAGCGTCGCGCTCGGCTCCGCGTGCGCCTTCTACCTGGCCGCCACCACGCGCCTGGGATGGGTGTTCGGCGCGGGGCTCACGGGGCTCGGCGTCGCCTGGCTCGTCACGACCGGCATGGCCCTGGCCGCCATCCGCCGGCGTCAGATCCCGCAGCACGCGGAGTGGATGGTGCGCAGCTACGTCGTGACCTTCGCCTTCGTGACGTTCCGTCTGCTGTGGGCGGCCTTCCGCGCGGCGGAGGTCGGCACGCTCCCGGAACAGCTCGCCGCCGCCAGCTGGCTGTGCTGGTCGGGGCCACTGCTGCTCACCGAAGCGATCCTGCAGGGCCGCAAGATCGTGGGCGCTCCCCGCGATGCGACGGAAGCCGTGCGATCGGCTCACCGCAACCTCGCGGGCGCCTAGAATGGTCGATTCATTGTCGGCGGAGCGAATCGAAGCGGGGATCGGCCACTACGGCGCGGAAATCGGGGTCCGCCTCCACGCGCGCGAAGTCGCGGAACCCGGCATCGCGGGCCCGGCGCAGCTGGGTCAGGGCGGCGTCCCTCCGGCCGTCGGCGGCCAGGATCTTGGCCAGGTAATAGGCTTGCGTGGCGGCGTCGACGCCGGCCGCCTCCACGGCCAGGGGCTGCCTTTCCAGGATCGTGGGATCGAGGCGGTAAGCCTCGCGGTAGGCCTCGTACGCGGCCGCCTCGCCCCCCAGGGACAAGTGGGCGCTGGCCAGGTTCTTCCAGAAGTTGGCCACCCCGGGCTTCACCGAGATCGCCTTCTTGTAGGCCTCGACCGCCTGGCGGAAGCGGCGCGCCGACTGCTCGAGGGTGGCGAGGTTGTTCCACGCCTCCGCATAACGGGGATCCAGCTCGAGGGCGCGCAGGTAGGCCGCCCGCGCTCCCGCCGCGTCCTTGAGGTTCTGGTAGCAGATCCCGAGCTTGTTGTGGATGACGGGATCGTTGCGCTGCGCGGGAAGGGCGTGCAGGTACTCTCCAAGCGCGCTCCGATAACCGCCCTGGGCCAGGTGGCCGTTGGCGCGCTGGACCGCTTCCCAGCTCTCGAGGGCCCTGAGCGCGGCCGTCTTCATCGTGGCCGCGGACACCGGCGTGGCGGAGACCTTCACCACGTCGAGGATCTTCTCGCCGGTGGTCGGGTTCGCGAGCAGCTCGAGGGTCAGGGAATCCCCTTCCGCGAGCTGCTGCGGCGCCGGATAGCGCAGCGGAGGGGCGGCGAGGGGGGTGGGCGGGGGGCAGCTCGCGCAGGCGACGTGTTGGCGCAGCGGCCCCTCCGCTTCGGGATCCAGTGGCTTGACCGTCACCCGGAACGGCCGCGCCGACCGCTGGCGTTTGACCTCCAATCGGTAGCCGAAATAGGCACCGGTCTCGCGGTCCCACAGGACCCGGCTCACGCCGTTGGAGCGGGCGAGGGCGGCGTCTCCGATCACGTCCGTGGGATCGGCGGGGCCCGATCGCAGGAGCGCGAAGCCGACGGAAGCACCGTTGTCCAGCGTGGCCGACGAGAAACCCGCCCCGGCGCCCACGGGATGGGCGGCGGCGGCAAAGGCCGCCATCAGCGCCAGGCCTACGGACCATGGCGAAGGCTTGATCATGGACTCACCGTGACCACGGTAGCGGTGACCTCGGCCATGGGGCGGAAGCCGGCGAGGCTGGTGCGTGCGGGTGCGGCCACGGCGTGGGCCACGGCCGGCGCCACCCGCGATGCGGGCGCGGAAGAGCCTTCGGAAGCGGGATGACGAGACCGTCCGGCCAGGATCGCACCCGCGGCCACGAGCAACACGGAAGCGGCGAAAGGCAGGGAGAAGTGGACGTAGACCGGTCGCCGCCACCACGCGGAATGGCGGCGGCGGTAACGCGCGAGCATGCGCTCGTCGAGCCCGTCGGGCAGGGCCGGCGCATCCCACTGCCGGAGCAGGTCGCGAAGGTCCTCGTCCCGTCCGGCAGACTCGTCCCGATACTTCGTCATCGTGTCCTCTCCCCGATCGCCACCGCGCGCGCGGCCGGGACGCTGGCCAGGAAAGGCGCGAGCTCGCGCCGCAGCCTCTCGCGCGCCCGATGGAGCCGGGCCTTGATCGTACCCACGTCGGTGTCGCACACCATCGCGATCTCGGTCAGGCTCATCTCCTGATATTCGAACAGGACGATGGCCTCGCGCTGGAGCGGCGAGAGCAGTCCTACGGCACGCCGCACCGCCGCCGCCGCTTCCCCGTCGAGAATGCGGCGCAGCGGCTCCGCCGTCTCCGCGCCTTCGGGGGCGATCTCGGGCAGCTCCTCCACCGTCGTTTCCAGGCCCGATCGCCGCAGGTGCTGCCAGGAGAGGTGACGGGTGATCGCGTAGAGGTAGGTGCGCAGCGAGGCTCGCTCGGCCTGGAAGGCCTCCGGCCGCCGCAGCACGGAGAGGAAACACTCCTGCGTGACGTCCTCCGCCTGGGCCGCGGAGCCGAGCACGCGACAGGCGAAGCGGAAGACGGGAGTGCGATGGCGCTCATAGAGGGTCAGGAACGCGGCCTCGTCGCCGCGTCCGGCCCGGCGGAGCAGGTCTCCTTCGCCGCCGCTGAGAGGCACGAGTGTGGGCTCGGCTGGAATTATGGCCTCTTCCCTCTTCAGAAGGTGAGCTTCACGCCGAGCTGCACCTGCCGCGGATCCCGCGCGGAGGTGGCGCGGCCGAAGTCGGGCGAGCGCGTGGCCCCCGTGATGCGGGTGGCCTCGGCCAGGGGCGCGTCGAGCGTGAAGGTCGTGGGCGTGGCATCGGTGTTCACGAAGCGGAAGTTGACGGTGTCGAAGAGATTGAAGACTTCGGCCCGTACCTGCAGCTTGATCGATCCGCCCAGCGGCACCTCCTTGTAGAGCGCGAGGTCGGCCTGGAAGAAGCCTGGCCCGTCGCAGACGGCGCGGCCGGAGTCGCCGCCGGCCCCGCCCGCGCCGAGGGGCACGCCCTCCCACGTCACCACGTCGGGATTGAACCACTGCTCCCGGTCGCCGCGGTGCGCGCGGCACGGCTGGCTCGGTGTGACGTCGGGCCGGTCGACCGTCGCCCCTCCCAGGGAGTTCCCGGTGCCGCTCGGTCCCGCGCCCCACCCCGGAAAGGCGCGCGTCGAGAAGCCGTAGGGCCGTCCCGAGGTGGCGGCGACGATGGCCGCCACTCCCCATCCATCCAGCGCCGTCCTGACCCAACCGGGGCCGCGGTCCAAGGTCGGCAGGCCCAATACGAGGCTGGCGTTGAAGAGATGCTTCCGGTGGACGTCGGCCAGGTCCCAGTCCCGCTCCGGCTGCTCCCGATCGGCCATCATGCCCGCCCCGTATCCGGTCCCGGCATCGCCCAGGGCGGAAGAGGCGAGCGAACGCGAGAGCGTGTACGAAGCCTGGAGGTGCGTGGCGGGTCCGAAGCGGGCCACGAGCTGAGCCTGCAGCGAGTGATACGCGGAGTCGCCGCCGTGATCCGTGTAGAGGATGGCGTTGTCGCCGAAGTCCGGGAAGCGGCGAAGCCGGGCTTGGGCCGCGTCGTCGCCTTCGAGGCGCACGTAGTCGAGGCGATCCTCGACGCCGTTGCCGTCGGCGTCCCCGGAGGGTACCCCGTTGATGTCGCTCTGGCGGAGCAGGTGGACGCCGCGATTTCCCACGTAGCTGACCCCGAGGGTGGCATTGGGCCACAGCTCTTGCTGAAGGGTCACGTTCCATTGCCAGTTGCCGGGCACGTTGTTGGCGGTCTCCGCGCCTCGCAGCGGCCTGGACCCCCGTTGGATGCATCCCGGGCAGGGCTCGGCCGCGGTGTCCAGAGCGCGGATGCCGCCCGCGGGCTCCACGAACGGCGGGTTGCCGGCCTTGTCCAGGGTCAGATTGACGCGCTCACGCTGGAAGAAGCGCCCCATGCCCATGCGCAGGGCCGTCCTTCCCGTGCCGAAGACGTCCCAGGCAATGCCGAGCCGCGGCGCGAGCAGGTGGGGATCGCGGTCGAGCAGGCCGCGGCCGGCTGCGGACGTCCCTCCCGCGAAGCCCGCCTCACGGCAGGCCGTCGAGCCCGGCGGCAGCATCAATCCGTTGCACCCGTCTCCGTGCAGGTCCGGATCGTAGGCCTCGGGCACGAAGGCGGAGATGTGGTCGTCGGCCTCGTGAGGCTGGTAGAGGCGTGAGTATCGGAGCCCCAGATCGACGGCCAGGCGGGAGTGGATGCGCCAGGAGTCGCTGGCGTAGAGGTCGAAGTCCGTCCAGCGGACGCGCGAGTGGGGCTCGGTCGAGTTCTCGGAAAAGGTGAAGGTCATGTCCGCGAGCAGCAAGTCGGCGAGCACGTTGCCGGTGGTGCCGCCTTCCCGGCCCCCGAGGCCGGCGGCGCCCCCGAACTGCGGCGCCTCGAAGGCGGAGGCGCCACCGATGTCCTCGTCCTTGCGACCGCGGGTGACGAGGCCTCCGACCTTCAGCAGATGCCGGCCGAAAGAGTGCGAATAGTCGTCGCCCACCGCCATCACGTCGTGCACGTTGTGCCACGGCGCGATCGTGGAAAGGGAGCCGTAGCCCTGGCCGCCCCAGAAGACGGCGTGCGCCCGGTCGGGTCCGCCTCGCTTCACCTCCGGCGGGAAGAGCGGCGGTATGGCCGCGTTGATCGCCTTTCCCAGCTCGGGATCTTCGCCTTCCGGCGTGATGTCGAAGCGGTTCGCGGAATAGGCGAGGCGCAGGGTATTGATTCCTCGGGAGCCGAGGCTGCGAGTCAACTGCGCGACCATCGACCGGCCCGGCTGCTTCCAGGCGGACTCGACGGCGGGGAAGGGGTCGTCGCCCCAGAGCCCGTTCGCACTGGTCGCGTTGGGAGCGGAGTTGGCCCAGCCGTCCTGCGTGGCGCGCACCATCAGCCGCGTCCTCTCGTCGAGGGAGTAGTCGAGGCGGACGTTGTCCTGCCGCCAGGTGATCCTCGTCGGGAGCGAGTCGACCCAGTTGGTGCAGCCTCCCGCGCCCGGCACCGTGTTGGGAAGGGGATAGAGCTGCAGCAGGAGGAGTCCACCCGGGCTCAATCGCGAGTCGGGGATCGCGTCTCCCGGGAACGGCCGGCCGGTGCGGGGATCCAGGGGTCGGGGCGGCGTGCACCCCGGGCTACGGGGTCCAGCGAAGATCCCCCGCCGCTCCTCCGCCGTCGGCACCAGGCCGGAGCGCAAGACGCCGCGCCGCTCCCGGTTCCATTCCTGGGAGGCGAAGAAATGGAGCTTCCCCCTCAGGATCGGGCCGCCGAGGTTCCAGCCGAAGTCGTGCCGCTGGAGCGGCTCCTTCCGGCCCGTCGATCGCAGGAAGTAGTTGTCCGCGCCGAGCGCCTCGTCCCGGCCGAAGTAGAAGGCGCTCCCGTGGAAGTCGTCGCTGCCGCCACGGGTGGCAACGTTGACCTGGGCCCCGCCCGCGCCCCCGAACTCCGCCCCGTAGCTGTTGCGGTGGACCTTCATCTCGGCGATGGCGTCCACCGAGGGGTAGACCATGATGCTTCGATTGGAACCGGTGTCGTTGTTGTAGACACCGTCGATGAGCCACAGGTTGCCCGTGACTCCGCCGCCGCTGACCGCGAGGTCGATGCTGCCAGCCAGGGCCCCCTTGTTCTGGGCGCTCGTGCCCTCGAGCGTGGCCACCCCCGGCATCAGTTGTACGAGGTGACTGAAGTTGCGGCCGTTGAGAGGCAGCTCGCGCATCTGCTCGCCCGTGACCACGCCATTGACTTCGCCGCCCGTCCCGTCCACGAACACAAGAGGCGCTTCTACGGTGATGGTCTCGATGACGTCTCCCGTCTGCAGGCGGGCGTCGATGGACCGGTGCTCGGCCACCCCCAGCCGCACGCCCCGCTGGACGTACGGGCGGAAGCCGTCGGCCTCGATGAAAAGGTCGTAGGTCCCGACCGGCGCCTCCGCGAACACGTAGGCCCCGGAGCTGTTGGTCGTCGTCCGGCGCTCATCACCGGTGTCGAGGTTGATGAGGATGGCCTTGGCCGCGGGTATGGCGCCTCCGGTGGGGTCGGTGACGGTGCCGCGGACGGTGGCGGCCACCGTCTGGGCGAGAGCGGACGCGGCCCAAGCCACGACCAGGGCGGCACCCACCGCCCGCCATTGGAATCGACGCGTCGGCTGGACCATCCTCCAGCTCTCCGATCCCGTCGCGGCCACGCAACCCCTGGGGTGTCATCCTGTCATTCCACGGGACCGGGCCCAGGATACGGGCTGACAATAAAAAAATCGTGCGCGGATCGAGGAGGCTCTCAACGCCGTCGATTGTCGGAGGGTGGGCGCGGGAAACGAAAAGGGCCGGCGCTTCGAGAAGCGCCGGCCCGTGAGGCTCGCTGGAGCCAGCCACCACTCACCCAGGTGGTGGCCGCGAGACGCTAGAACGTGAGACGGGTCACGAGCTGAATCTGCCGGGGAGCACGGACCCCGTTGATGGTCCCGAAGCCGTTCGGCCGGACGAGGTTGCCCGCCGCGTCGTAGGGCAGGTTGGTGATCGTCGGGTCGGTCATGCTGGCGAAGTTCACCGTGTTGTTGACGCCCGTGAACTGGGTGTGGTTGAGCGCGTTGAAGGCGTCGAGGCGCACCTCCACCCGCGTCCCCTTGAGCGGGAAGCTCTTGGAGAGTGAAAGGTCGAGGTTGTTGATGGCCGGGCCGTGGAGGAAGAAGCGGGCCGATTCGTCACCATGGCTGCCGGGCGCGGGCGGAGCGAAGGCGGCGGTATTGATCTGGCGGTAGGGATCGCTGCTCGATCCCGGCCCCGGGTCGCCCGAGACCACGATGCGCGCGCTGGGCTGGCCGTTGTTGCCGGTGAGGTTCGAGGCGGTGATCCCCGGAATCGAGTAGTTGATCGGGTAGGGGACGCCGCTCGACCAGCGGTAGATGCCGGAGATCTGCCAGTTGTTGGCCAGCACCCCGAGGACGCCGCTGGAGACCTTGGGCGTCTGATAGATGAAGTTGAGCACCACGTTGTGCGGACGGTCGTAGGGGGCGTAGGAGTAGTCGAGCCGCCGGACCTCTTCCTCCGAGAACTGCGGCTGGCTGCACTGGCAGGCCGGCGGTCCCCCCTGCGCGAAGTCGTTGTTGTTCTCGAGGGTCAGGGCCTTGCTGAAGACGTAGAAGGCCGAGAACATGACGCCGTTGTCGAAGCGGCGGTTGATCGAGGTCTGGATGGCGTGGTAGTTGCCGCTCGAGCTGTAGTCCCACATCTGGATGTTCCCGTAGCCGGGGAAGGGGCGCAGGAGGTCGTCGGGCAGCGCGGACGCACCGGGAATGGCGCTGGGAGCGCGGGTCGGATCCTGGTTCTGGGGCAGGAACTTCGCCCCCAGCGGAACGGCGTTGAGCTGCCACCGGCGGAGCAGGTCCTTCGACTCGGAGCCCACGTAGGCCACGTCGAAGATGATGTTCTTGATCAGCTTGTGCTGGAACCCGACGTTCCAGGAGTAGATCTTGGGCGGCTTGAAATCGAACGCGCTCGGGTTCAACGAGAGCGTCGGGTCCGGGTCCCCGGTCGCCGAAGCGAGGTCCTGGAGCCGGCCCCACTGCAGGGTCGAGACGAGGACTCCCGGCGCGTTGGCGACCATGTCGAAGACCATGTTGCCCTGGGGCCGGTCGTAGAAGACGCCGGCGCCGCCGCGGACGATCGTCTCGCCCTTGCCCGTGATGTCGTAGGCAAAGCCGAACCGGGGCGACACGCGGAAGGCGTTGTTGCCCTGCAGGCGGTCGTCGATGCCCTGGCCGGCCTGGAAGGCGCCGTTGAACCGGTTCGAGCCTGGCACCAGGCGGCCGACGAACCGATCGCTCACCGTGTTCCCCATGGTGGGGGACACGCCCGAGTTGACGAGCGCGGGGTCCATCGCGCGCCGGTTGTTGCCCGAACACGGGGAAGCACCGATACACACCGGCCGGTAGAGGGCGGCGGCCTGGCTCGCGTTGAACTCGTCGGGGAGGAAGTTGGACGACTGCAGGGTCGTGTCCCACTGCGGCGTCATGTAGTAGAAGCGCACGCCGTAGTCCAGGGTCAGGCGGCGCGTGGTCTTCCAGTTGTCCTGGAGGAACCACTCGATGTTCTTGTAGCGCCATTCGGGGAGGGCGTACTTCGAAGCCTGGGTGTACTGGTTGAACACGCCGGTGGCGGCGTTGGCGTAGGGAAAGCCGGTGTCGAACGGGTTGTTCGCGTCGTCGATGAAGTTGATCTGGCTGTTGAAGCTCGCGAACACGCTCTGCGGCTTGAAGCTGCTCTGGTAGTAGACGCCGAACTTGGCGGAGTGGGATCCCCAGATCTTGCTCAGGTTCGCGATCGCGTCCCAGGTCGTGTTCTGGTTCGTGAACGGCCCCCGGTCCGTCTGGTAGAAGCCGGCATTCCCGCCCGCGCGGCCGCCGTTGAATCGGAAATCGGGGATGTAGTCGTCCTGCACGGCGTCCGGGAAGAGCAGGGGCATTCCGGAGAGGCCCGCCGCCGAGCGCCGCAGCTGTTCGTTCTGCACGATGAAATCGAGCGAGTTATGGGCCCGGCCGACGCTCAGTTCGACCGACGTCGTCGGGCTGAGGATGCCGGTGGTCGAGAGCATGTAGTTCGAGCCGGGCGTCGTGAACAGCGTTTCCATTCCGTCGAGGTTGTTGCTGCCCGCGCCGGCCCACGTCGTGCCGTAGGCCTGCTCCTGGTCGTCCTTCTTGTTCATGTAGCGGCCGGTGAAGCGCCAGTTGTCCGTCGCCTGGAAATCCAGCCGCAGGAGGTCCTCACGGCGCGGCCGGTTGTCGGGGGCCTGGCTGGAGTAGTTGATGCCGCTCGTCCCCGCGAAGTTCGGGGCCGGGTAGATGCCGAGCGCGTTGAGGCCCGGCTGGTAGATCCGGTTCTGGGGAATGCGGCCGAGGACGCCGCCGTCCGCGAAGCAGCCCCGAGTATCGGCGGCGGTGCAAGGCAGGCCGGTCTGGTAGTCCCGGATATAGGGGAACGGGTTGCCGTCGCTGTCGACGCTCTGGGAGAAGTCCCCGCGCCGCTCGAGGGCGGTGGGCACCCGGCTCTGCCGCTCGCCCACGGGGTCCTGGCGGCGCTGGTATTCCTGGCTCCAGAAGAAGAAGAGCTTCTTCTTGTCCGCATTGAAGGTGCCGGGAATGTAGATGGGGCCGCCGAGCGTGTATCC
>Ga0111539_10000195_pt1 | contig 71206 bp, 71 predicted proteins | sample RhiMethybrSRZTD1_FD_79667 | JGI IMG/M metagenome (GOLD analysis project Ga0111539, IMG submission 79667) | Populus rhizosphere microbial communities from Tennessee, USA - Rhizosphere MetaG P. TD hybrid SRZTD1 (version 2) (version 2) | ecosystem: Host-associated > Plants > Roots > Rhizosphere >...
CGCGGAGGTGGACGAGGAGGACATCGCGCGCGTGAAGGACGGGCAGAAAGTCGTGCTGCACGCCGACGCGCTTCCCGACCAGGTCTTCGACGGCACGGTGATCGAGGTGACGCCCAAGGGCGATCCGGTCTCGCGCAGCTACCGCGTGCGCATCCGGCTCGCCGATCCCGCCCGCTTCAGGGTGGGGATGACGGTCGACGTGAACCTGATCGTGGCCGAGCGAGCCAACGCCCTTCTCGTCGCCTCGCCCGCGGTCCAGGACAAGTCCGCCGTCTGGGTCGTGGCCGAGGGACGACTGCACAAGCAGGCGGTGCGCGTGGGTGCCACGGGATCCGGCCGGACCGAAATCCTGGAAGGACTCCAGGAAGGCGCGAGCGTCGTCGAATCGCCGGGGCCGGAGCTGAAGGAAGGCCACCGCGCGCACATCCGCAAGCCGGGCGAAGGCGAGAAGAAGGCTGCCGGCGAGAACAAGGCTCCGGGCGAGAAGAAGAAGTGACGCTGCGCCTGGACATCGCGCTGGCGCACCTCACCAGCCGCCGGCGCCAGACGGCGGTGTCGCTTTCGGGTGTCGTGCTCGGCGTGGCCTTCTTCCTCGCCGTCTCCTCGCTCATGCGCGGCTCCGAGAAGGACTTCATGAAGCGCCTGGTGGACAACAGCGCGCACATCACCGTCTCGGATGAATACCGCGCTCCGCGAGAGCAGCCCGCGGAGCTGCGCTGGGCCGACGGCGCCATCGGCATCAGCAACGTGAAGCCCCAGACCGAGACCCGCGGCATCCGCGGCTATCGGCAGAAGCTCGAGTTCATCGAATCGCTCCCGGGCGTGCGCGTGGCGCCGGTGCTGGTGGGCTCGGCCGCGGTCGTCTTCGCCGGCCGGCAGGAAGGGATCACGCTGTCGGGCGTCATTCCGGAGACGCTCAAGGGCGTCTCGACGATCGACGACAAGATCGTCGAGGGCTCGCTCGACGCGCTCGCCGCCAACCCCAACGGCATCGTCGTCGGCAAGGGGCTGGCGGACAAGTTCAACGTGGGACTCGGGCGCACGGTCGGCGTATCCACGCCCAACAGCGCCGTGCGGCCGATGAAGGTCGTGGGCGTGTTCCGCACCGGGATCTCGAACTACGACGACACCCAGACATTCGTGCTGCTCAAGCGCGCGCAGGTGATGCTCGACCGTCCCAATCGCGTGAACCGCTTCATCCTCCAGCTCGACGACGCCTACGAGGCGCGCGGGGTGGCCACCCGCATCGAGCGCTCCATCGGGTACAAGTCGGTGTCGTGGCAGGAGGCGTCGGAGGACCTCGTGAGCGTCCTCATGATCCGCAACATCATCATGTACAGCGTGGTGTCGGCGATCCTGGTGGTGGCCTCCTTCGGGATCTACAACACGCTCTCGACCATCGTGATGGAAAAGACGCGCGACATCGCGATCATGAAGTCGATGGGCTTCCACGCGCGCGACGTGCGAGTCGTCTTCCTGCTCGAGGGCTTCATCGTCGGCACGATCGGAAGCTCCCTCGGCCTGCTGATCGGAGTCGCCCTGATGAAGGTGCTCTCGGGGATCGCGATCAGGGTGCCCGGTGCGACCGAGGAGATCTTCCTGCCCGTGTGGTGGGGCGCCGAGCAGTACCTGATGGCGGCGGCCTTCGCGCTTTCCTCCTGCCTCGTAGCGGCTTACCTGCCCGCGCGCAAGGCGGGCCGGGTGCACCCGGTGGATATCCTGCGAGGCGCGACGTGAGCGTGGTGCTGCGGGCCGAGAACCTGGCGCGCAGGCTGGAGGGCGAGGTGCCCGTCACGCTCGTGGACGGCGTGAGCCTCGAGATCGAGCGCGGCCAGTTCGTCGCGATCATGGGGCCGTCGGGATCGGGCAAGTCGTCGCTGCTGTACCTGTTGGGGCTGCTCGACGTGCCCACCTCGGGACGTGTGTGGCTCGATGGGGAGGACACGTCGCGCTACGGCGAGGACGAGCTGGCGGACCGGCGGCTCGGCAAGCTGGGCTTCGTGTTCCAGTTCCACTTCCTGCTCGCCGAGTTCAGCGTGCTGGACAACGTGACCCTGCCGATGCGGCGCCTCGGACGGCTGGACGACGCGGCGGCGCAGGCTCGCGGCATGGAAGTCCTCACGCGCCTGGGCGTTGGCGACCAGGCGAAGAAGCGCCCGCACCAGCTCTCGGGCGGGCAGCGGCAGCGCGTGGCCATCGCGCGGGCGCTCGCCAACGATCCGCTCGTGATCCTCGCCGACGAGCCCACCGGGAACCTCGATTCCGCGTCGAGCGCGAACGTCCAGAAGATCCTGCGCGATCTCGCCCACGAGGCGGGCAAGACCATCGTCGCCGTCACCCACGACGGGGCCTTCGCATCGGCGGCCGACCAGCGCATCGGCCTGGTCGACGGAAGGATCAACAACGACTGGCGCCCGGGCTAGATGGAGGGGCCGCGTGGCCCTGGTTTCGCGCTAGCATTGGCGATCTCCCCCGGAGTCCCTTTCCCATGAGCACTATCGCCACGGCCCCGCCGAAGGCCACGACCTCGTCATATTCCGAAACACGCCGCCACGAGCTGCGCATGTCGCTCATGCTGATGGTCGACGGCAACCTCGTTTCCAACGCCCGCAGCGTCGAGTCGGGGGCGAGCGCGCGCGTCTACGAGGGCGGCTACTGGGGGTTCGCCTCGACCTCCGATACGAGCAGCGAGAAGGTGCGCGAGCTCTCCGACCTCGCCCGCCGCAACGCCCGCGCGATGGCCAAGTTCGGCGAGCGCAAGAAGCTGCAGCTCCCGAACGGGCACTACCGTGGCGAGCACGAGTACAAGGGCAAGGCGCCGCTGTCGGCAGGCGAGTGTGCCGACCGGCTGGCCCAGGTCGACGCCTGGTGCGGCGAGCGCTTCAAGGGCCTCAAGTCGACGCGCATCCGCGTGCTCGACGAGCACCATCGCAAGCACATCGCGAACAGCGAGGGCACCGACGCGGTGGCGAGCATCCAGCGCGCGCTCTGCACCGTGACCTTCATCGCAGAGGACGCGAGCGGTTCCCCGGTGGAGGTGACCGAATTCCTTTCCGGCAAGGGCCACCTGGGCGACATCGACTGGTCGCTCGAGGCGCTCGCGCCCAGGCTCGACGCGTTGTACGGTCACCTGCAGGCCAAGCGCGAAGCCGTGGCGGCGCGCGGGGGCCTCGCGCGGGTGGTCATGGGCCCGCAGCTCGCGGGCATCCTCGCGCACGAGGCGATGGGCCATCCGTGCGAGGCGGACCTGGTGCTGGGCGGCGCGGTGACCGGCGATCTCGTCGGCAAGCGCGTGGCGAGCGAGCTCGTGACCATGGTCGACTACGCGCATACCTATGACGGCGAGGAAGCCGTCATTCCGGTCTACTGCGACGACGAGGGCATGCCTGCGAGCGACGCCGTGCTGATCAAGGATGGCGTGCTCACCGAATTCATGAACAGCCTCGAGACGTCCGCGCGCCTGGGCATCCGCCCCACCGGCAGCGCGCGCGCCTACGCGCCGAGCGACGAGCCGCTGGTGCGCATGCGCAACACCGCGATCCTGCCGGGCCAATCGAAGCTCGACGACATGGTCGCGGGCATCGAGGACGGATACCTGCTGCTTCGCACCGGCAACGGCCAGGCGGACTCGACGACCGAGTTCATGTTCGCGATCTCGCTGGGCTACGAGGTGAAGAACGGCAAGGTGGGTCGCGCCATCCGCGACACCACCATGTCCGGATCGGCGATCAAGGTCCTGCAGGGCGTGGACGCCGTCTCCGGCGACATGCACTGGAACTCCGGCGGCTACTGCGGCAAGAAGCAGCGCATGGTGGTCTCGATGGGGGGACCCGCCATCCGCACCCAGGTCCAGATGGGGGGCGAGTGATGAGCCATACGATCGAGTTGCGCACCGCTGCCACGAGGGCCCTCGAGCAGATGCGCAAGCGTGGCTTCGAGCACGCGCAGGTCACCGCCATGGCGACTCGCCAGGATGAGGTGAACATCGCCCACGGCGAGCCGAGCCTGCTGCGCAGCACCGATGCGCGCCGCATGGGACTGGTCGGCATCGTCGACGGACGCAAAGCCGCCACGGAAGTGAGCGACCTCGGCGAGACGTCCGTGCGCGAAGGCATCGACGCGCTCTTCGCCGCCGCGAAGTCCGCTCCGCGCGACGAGGCGAACAAGGTCTCCTCCGGCCAGAAGGCGCGCATCGTGCAGGGTCCGCAGGAGTCGGACGTGGCACTCCTCACCGACAAGGCGCGCGAGCTGATCGATTTCTGCCGCCGCGAGACGCCGAAGGTGAACCTGGTCGAAGCCGTGGTGGCGCACGTCCTCACCCGGTCGCATACCGTGACCACGGGTGGGAGCGAGTTGGAGACCGAGGTCGGCCACCATTCGGTGGGCGCCTTCGGAACCGCGCGCGAAGGCCAGGCGACCAGCTCCTTCGCCTACACCGGCGGCAACTGCCACGACCTCGCCGGCACGCACGCGTCGGCGATGTTCGGCATCGACGAGATGGCGCGCAACCTGGAGAAGTCGATCCACACGCGCCCGGTCGGGGACAAGTTCGTGGGCGACGTGGTGCTCACGCCCGAGGCCGTGTCGGACTTCCTCAACTGGTTCCTGGGGCAGTTGTGCGACGTGCAGCTCATCGCCGGCAGCTCGCTCTATCGCGACCGCGTGGGCGAGGCCGTGGGCTCGAAGATGCTCACGCTGCGCAGCCGCTTCGACGCGCCGGGTGTTTGCGCCGTCACGAGCGATGCCTTCGTGGCGAATCCCGTCACGATCCTCGAGCAGGGGACGCTCAGGACTCTCACGCCCGGGCTGTATGGGAGCCTCAAGACCAAGCTGCCGCACGTGCCGGTCGCCGCCGAGGGCTGGGAGCTCCTTGCCGGCGACACGCCGCGCGAGAAACTGGTGTCGGGCACGCAGCGCGGCGCGCTGGTGGGGCGCCTCTCGATGGGCAACCCCGCGGCCAACGGCGACTTCGCCGGCGTGATCAAGAACAGCTTCATGATCGACGGCGGCAAGGTGGGCCATGCGCTCTCCGAGACCATGATCTCGGGCAACGTCGCGCAGATGCTGAAGGACGTCGCGGCGGTCAGCCGCGAGCGCCTGGACACCGGCACCTGGCTATTGCCCTGGGTGCGCATCGGGGGCCTGCACTTCTCCTGAAGGTGAGGCAGTCGACTCCATTTCGGCTGCTGGCGCTCCTCGCCGTCTTCCTCTGCCTTCCGGTGGCGGCGATGGCCTCGATGGAGACCGTCGATGCCCAGGTTGCCGCCCATCCCGGCCAGAGCGGCGTGTACGTGCTGGAGACGGGTACCGAAGCGCTTGTCGCGCGCGCGTGGCTCGTGGACAACGCGCGCACCTCGATCGAGGCCCAATACTTCATCTGGAGCACCGACAACATCGGCATCCTCGCTGCCGAGGCCCTGCTGCGCGCGGCAGGGCGGGGCGTGAAGGTCCGCGTGATCGTGGACGACATCCTGATCGACGCGCCCGACAAGTCGCTCCTTGCCCTCGCACTGCATCCGAACATCGAGATCAAGGTGTACAACCCGCGCCATTCGGTCGGCACCCCGATCCCGAAGCGCGTGATCAACATGCTCTCCGACTTCCGCGGCTTCAACCAGCGCATGCACGACAAGGTGCTGGTGGTCGACGGCAAGGTGGCGATCACCGGCGGACGCAACATGGCCGCGGAGTACTTCGACTACAACCAGAGCTACAACTTCCGCGATCGCGACGCGCTCGTCCTGGGCGCCGTGGTGGGCGACATGCGGGCGAGCTTCGAGCGCTTCTGGGGGAGCCGGCTGGCGGTGGCCGTGGAGGAGCGCTTCGACGGACTGGGATTGCTGCGCAAGAACGTGCGCGTGGAAGGACCTGAGGTCCAGAAGGTCTACGCGGGCCTGCGCAAGTACGCCGCCAACCCGGAGAACTTCGCACCCGAGGTGCGGGCGGCCGTGGCCAAGGTGCCGGAGAGCTTCGAAAAGGTGTCGCAGCGCCTGGCGTGGGGGCGCGTGGAGTTCATCTGCGACGAGCCGGGCAAGAACGACACCTGGATCGGCCTGGGCGGAGGCGGGGCCACGGGCAGGGCGCTGGCCGCGCTGATCCGGGAAGCGAGGGAGCGCGTGACCATCCAGTCGCCCTACCTGGTGGTCTCGGATGAGGCGGCGGCGCTCTTCAGGGAGGCGCTCTCGCGCGGCGTGAAGATCCGCATCCACACCAACTCGCTCGCCTCGACCGACAACTACGCCGCCTTCAGCGGTTACCGCAACCAGCGCACGGTGCTGCTGGCCGCCGGGCTGGAGATCTACGAGTACCGACCCGATGCGCAGATCCAGCGCCAGCTACTACGCGAGGCGCGCGCCACGCCCGGCAAGAAGCCACCGATCTTCTCGGTCCATGCGAAGACCCTGGTGGTGGACGGCAAGGCGGCCTTCATCGGCACCTACAACCTCGATCCCCGATCGCAGAACCTCAACACCGAGGCCGGCGTCATCGTGCGGGACGCCGGGGTGGCCGCCGGGATCGAGCGCGCCATCGAGGCCGACATGGCCCCCGGCAACAGCTGGAGCGCGGCCGACGATCCCGACCGCCACGCCAGCGCGGCCGTGCGCGCCAGGGTGAGGGCCATTCAGCAGGCGCCGATCAAGCCGTTGCTCTAGCGGAAAAACAAAAAAAAGCCCGCCGAAGCGGGCTTTCCCGGGTGCCAAATCAATGGCGCGTGTCGTCGTAGTTCTCTTCCCAGAGCTTCACCTGCTTCTCGGCGTCGTCTTTCGTGCAGCCGTAGCGCTCCTGGATCTTGCCCACGAGCTTGTCGCGCTGGCCGGCGATCACGTCGAACTCGTCGTCGGTCAGCTTGCCCCACTTCGTCTTGACCTCGCCCTTCAGCTGCTTCCAGTTGCCCTGGATGCGGTCCCAGTTCATATGGAGTGTCCCTTCCAATGGAGAACGTCAGTTCCGGTATGTCCGCGCCGGGCGGCAATCCGTTCCCCGGAATAGGCCAACCGTCCTAGGGGCCCTTCAGCTTGAACGCAGATCGCCTGACCAGGTAGACGCACGCGATGCCGAGCAGCGTGACGAGCGACAGCAGCGCGAAGCCGGTGCCGTAGCTCACGTCCAGGCGAGCGTGTAGCGCGCCGAACGCCGGCGGTATCACCACGGAGCCGGCGTACGTCACCATGAGGCTACCTCCTGTGGCGATACCGATACTGCCCGGGGGAGCCTGGCGAGCGATGACGGCGATGTACACGCCATTCCAGCCCATGGCGCAGAAACCGAAGGCTGCGGCGACGAGGGCCACGGCCCAAGTGGGCCATGCCGGCGCCATCGCGGCGGTGGCCAGGGCGAAGACGACCGACATCGCGCCGTTGGCCATGAGGGCCTTGCCACCCGAGGCGAGGCGATCCGCGAGCCAACCCCAGAAAAGCCGGCCCCCGGCTCCCGCCGCGTTGGTGAGCGCGAGGATCGTGCCCGCGGCCACGAGGCTCATCTGGACGTCGGCCACGAGATAGGTGACGAGGAACCCGGAGAGCGAGAGCTGCGCTCCGGAGTAGAGGAACGAGGCGGCGGCGAGCCAGCGTAGCGGCTTGTGCTTCCAGACCACCAGGGCGGCCGAGCGCGCGGCCTCGATCAACGGCGCTCCGGGCTGGCGCTCCGTGTCCCAGGCAAGGCGGACTCGCTCGAGCGCCAGGCCCAGCGCGGCGATCGCCAGTGCCGCGACGGCGAGCGCCCATTGCCATCCCAGGGATTCGGTGAGCGGTGGCATCGCCACGCCCGCGAGCACCCCGCCGATGGGCACGCCGGTCTGCTTGATCGAGAAGATCAGGTTCATGCCGCGCGTGGAGGGCGCGCGCGAGAGCAGTTGCGAGGCGGCGGGATTGGTGAGGCCGTAGCCCATGCCCATGATGACGGCGCCGGCGGCAAGCGTGGGGAAGGATCCCAACGCCGAGCACACGCATCCGGCGGCGACGAACGCGAGCGAGAGCTGGCTCGCGCGCACCGGGCCGTAGCGGCGCGCGACGCCACCCGCCATCAGAGCGGACATCGACGCGGCGAGGAACACGAGGCCCACCTGGTAGCCGATGAGGGCCGCGCTCACGCCGAGTTCGGTTGCGGCCCTCGGAGCCACCGCCGCTAGCGCGAGCACGCCGAGGGTCGAGAGCGCCTGCGTGGAGGTGGTCGCCGCGAGGACGGGACCGACGGGCAGGTTCGGGGCGGGGGAGGCCATCAGAGCACGATGCGGTCGCCGCCGCGCTCGTGGGCGAGGCGCGTGATCGTCGGCGCGAGATCGAGGCCGGTGACCGTCTTGAGGCGTGCCGCCGCTTCGCGCAGCGAGTCGTAGGACTCGTCGATCGCATCGTCCGTCGCTGCGAGCGCCACGGTGTTCCCAGCCTCCGACGGCGGCAACACGAGCACGCGGCCGTCGAAGGCTTGACGCATGCGATCGACGCTCGCCTTCACGCCGCGCGTGCGCGTGAGCAGGTTCACCGAGACCAGGCCACCGGCCGCGAGGCGGCTGCGGCATGCGGCGTAGAAGGGCTCGGAGTCGAGCATCCCCGGCCGGCCCTTCTCGTCGAAGCCATCCACGACGACCAGGTCGTAGCGGTGATCCTTCGCCGTAATGTGCTGGGCGGCGTCGCCGAGCACGATGCGCAGGTTCGGCCCTTCCTCGGGCAGCCGGAAATGCAGCCGCGCGGCCATCACGACCTCCGGGTCGATCTCCACCACGGTGATCCTCGCCTCGGGGCGATGGCGGTGTAGGAACTTGGTCACGGATCCGGCCCCGAGCCCCACCTGCAAGACGCGCCGCGGCCACGCCGGGCCTCGAAACAGGAGCGGGGCCATCAGCTCGCGCGTGTACTCGAGCTCGAGCGCCGAGGGCCGCGCGATGCGCATCGCGCCCTGGACCCAGCGCGAGCCGAAGTGCAGGAAGCGCACGCCGCGCTGTTCGCTGATCGTGATCGTCATGGAGCGGCGTCCCTCGCTAGTCCGGGGCCGCGACCCGCTCGAGGGTCTGCCAGGTGCGCGTGGTCTGCGCCTTGCCGAAGGTCTTCTCGAGCAGCGCCATGAACACCGGCCCCACCTTCGGGTCCGGCACGTAGTCGCCGAAGGCCACGCCGTCCTTCAGCGTGAGGATGCGGGCGTTTTGCTTCTGGATCGGGAGGACCAGGCCCTTGCCTGGGGCGTCGCGCAGGAACGTGACGATGCGCTTGGCGCCCGCCATGGGCGCGAACCCCTTGTAGGGATTGGATTCGAGGAGCGTGCGCAGGCCGCTCACCGGCCGCACGAACGTGAGGAACGACCGGCCGAGGCGCTTTTCCATGGCCGCCTCGGCCGCGGCCTGCAGGCGGGCGACGGCCGCCTTGTCGGCGGTGAAGACCACGTTGCCGCTCGAAAGGAGCGTCTTCACGTCGGTGAAGCCCGCCTCCTCGAAGGCGCGCTTTACCTCCGGCATCTTCGCGTTCATGGGGCTTACGCCCCGGAGAAAAGCTGCGTATCGCGGCATGGAATCGAGGTATGTATCGCCTGTGAAATGGATCACTTTCCTGCGTCAACAACTTCACTGCAACAATCGGGAGCGCTCGATGCAGCCTGCCGACGTTACCGCCGTAATCTGGGCACTGCCAATCACGGCAAACAACGTCAGGAAGGAAGTGCGTCAGATGGATCGTGAAACCCGCATCATCGAGATCACCCCCGAGCTGCTCCTTCGCCTCAAGCGCGCCCGCGCGGCGGCATTCGTGATCGTCGTCGGCTTCTTCACCATGTTCGTGCTGTTCGCGCCCGAAGGCGATCCCCAGGTCGCCTCCCGCCCGGCGGTGCAGGCCTCGCGCTAGGGGCAACCGCGGCCGCGGCGCCTGTCAGGGGCGCGCGGCCGCGGTCTTCCAGTAGATGCCGCCCTCGCGCTTCATGAGGCGATGGTTGATGAGCTCGCGACGCAGCGTCGCGTAATCGTCGTGGAAGCGCTTGAGGAGCTCGCTGATCTCGCGCTCGCGGTAACGGCGGTCCTCGACCTGGTCGAGCACCCAGCGCAGCACCACCTCGCGCTTGGTGTGCGAATCGGGGATCTTGACCAGCCGGCCATCCACCACGAACGACTTGAGCACGCGCGCTTCCGACGGCTCCTTGCCGGCGGTCGCGGGCTCCCGCGCGAGCTTCGCGGGGCTCAACAGGCTCTTGTTGATGGCCCGCAGCGCCTCGGGATTCAGCCGGTAGTAGTGCGCCGTGCCCTCGGCGCGCAGGGTGATCAGGTCCGCGCCGTGCAGCTTGGAGAGGTGGTGCGAGATCGTGGCCTCGGTGAGCTCCAGGCGGCGGGCCAGGGTGCCGACGTTCTGCTCGGTATCGGCCACGAGCCCGATGATCCGCAGCCGCGTCTCGTCCGCCAGCAGCTTGAAGAGGGGAAGGACCGATTCGATGGTTTCGGGGGGCATGGCGATAATTCGATCGGCATCAAGATTAGATGATAATCTAAATAAAGCCGGGGATGCAAGCCCGTAACCCTCGGGGGTGTTGAGTCAGACGCCGCCGAGAGCGGTGTGTGAGCTCAGGACTGCGGAGGACTAGAATCCTAGGTATGCGCATCGCGCTTGTCCTCGCCGCCTCGACCCTCGCGCTGGCCTCCCAGGCCGGCGTGACCGTCACCTTCGTCGACCCGGACAAGTACACCGATGCGGGCCGCTACGGCAGGCCGGGGGAGAGCGCCCAGGTCCAGAAGGATCTCGAGACCCACCTCGTGAAGCTCGGCGAGCGGATGCCCGCGAACCAGAACCTTGCGATCGAGGTGCTCGACATCGACCTCGCGGGCGAGGACCGCTTCCACTACGGCGGCGGCACCGATTTGCGCGTCCTGCGCGGGCGCGCCGACTGGCCCTCGATCCGTTTGCGCTACACGCTCGAGCGCGACGGCCGCAAGGAAACCCAGGAAGCTCGGCTCTCGGACATGAGCTACCAGCAGCGCGTGCAGCCGGTCCGTCCGACCGAGACGCTGCCCTATGAGAAGCGCATGCTGACCGACTGGTTTAATAGCCTCAAGTTATCTACTCAGGCAAAGTAAGTATTTCCCAGGAATAAGGGCATTCTTTAGATTGGAGGCCTTACAGGTGACCTCCAATGTCCGAGCCCCATCCCGTCCCCCTGGTTGAAACCCGCGTCGCGGCAGCCCGCGCCCTCCTGAGGGGCATCGAGCGCAACCACTCTCCCGCCGCATTCGCCTCGAGCTTCGGCGCCGAGGACATGGTCCTCGTCGACCTGATCGCGTGGGAGGGCCTCGACATCGACATCTTCACGCTCGACACGGGCCGGCTTCCGCGCGAGACGCATGAGCTGATCGCGCGAGTTCGCCAGCACTACGGCTTGCTGATCGACGTGGTCACGCCGCGCGCGGCTTCCATCGATGCCTATGTCCGCAAGCACGGCCTCGACGGTTTCTACGACGGCGTCGACGAGCGCAAGGCCTGCTGCAAGGTCCGAAAGGTGGAGCCTCTCAAGCGCGCGCTGCGCGGCAAGAAGGCGTGGATCACGGGGCTGCGGCGCGAGCAGGCCGAGAGCCGCGCGGTCATCGAGGAGCGGTCGTACGACGAGACCCACGGCCTGTGGAAATTCAACCCGCTCGCCGACTGGACCGAGGACGAGGTCTGGGCGTACCTGCGCGATCACAAGGTGCCGTACAACGCGCTGCACGACCGCGGCTATCCGTCGATCGGGTGCGAGCCGTGCACGCGGGCGGTGAAGCCCGGCGAGGACTCGCGTGCCGGCCGCTGGTGGTGGGAGCGAGAAGGCGCGGCCAAGGAGTGCGGACTGCACCAGATCCCGGTGCGCGTGGAAAGGAGAGTGGCATGAGCGCGGTTCTCAAAGCCGAGTTGTTCCCGTCGGGGGCGCTCGACCATCTCGAGTGGCTCGAATCCGAGTCGATCCACATCCTGCGCGAGGTGGTGGCCGAGTCCGCCAACCCGGCGCTGCTTTTCTCGGGCGGCAAGGACTCGATCGTGATGCTGCGCCTGGCGGAGAAGGCCTTCCGCCCGGACGCTTTCCCTTTTCCCCTGCTGCACATCGACACCGAGCACAACTTCCCCGAGGTGATCGCATTCCGCGATGCGCGCGTGGCCGAGCTGCGCGAGCGGCTGATCGTGCGTTCGGTGGGCGATTCGATCCGCTCCGGGCGCGTGCGGCTGCGCGACCTGAACGAGAGCCGCAACCCGCACCAGACCGTCACGCTGCTCGACACCATCCAGGAGTTCGGCTTCGACGCGCTCTTCGGCGGGGCGCGGCGCGACGAGGAGAAATCGCGCGCGAAGGAGCGCGTGATCTCGCACCGGGATGCCTTCGGCCAGTGGGATCCGCGGCACCAGCGTGCCGAGCTCTGGTCGCTCTACAACACCCGCGTCGCGAAGGGCGAGCACGTGCGCGCGTTCCCGATTTCGAACTGGACCGAGCTCGACATCTGGCAGTACATCGCGCGCGAGCGCCTCGCCGTGCCCTCGATCTATTACGCGCACGACCGGGAAGTGGTCGAGCGCCGGGGCCTGCTCGTGCCGGTCACTGCGCTGACGCCCGCACGTGAGGGCGAACAGGTGGTCACCAGGCGCGTGCGCTTCCGGACGGTGGGCGACGTCACCTGCACGTGCCCGGTGGCTTCGGAGGCGGACACCGTGGACAAGATCATCGCCGAGACCGCGCGGGCGACCGTGACCGAGCGTGGCGCCACGCGCATGGACGACCAGACGTCGGACGCGTCGATGGAGCTTCGCAAGAGGGAAGGGTACTTCTGAATGTCGGGCACGCTGCGCTTCACCACCGCGGGCTCCGTGGACGACGGCAAGAGCACGCTCATCGGCCGGCTGCTGCTGGATGCCAAGGGCCTGCTGCAGGACCAGGTCGCGGCCGCCACGCGCGCGAGCGAACGCCGCGGCGCGGCGCTGGACCTCTCGCTCTTCACCGACGGCCTCACCATCGAACGCGAGCAGGGCATCACGGTCGACGTCGCCTACCGCTACTTCGCCACGCCGCGGCGCCGCTTCATCATCGCCGACACGCCCGGACACGAGCAGTACACGCGCAACATGGTCACGGGGTCGAGCAATGCCGATCTCTCGGTGATCCTGGTCGACGCCGTGCGAGGCGTCTCCACCCAGACGCGCCGCCACGCCGCCATCGCTGCGCTGCTGGGCATCCCGGAGGTGGTCCTGGCGGTCAACAAGATGGATGCCGTGGGCTTCAGCCGCGCGGTCTTCGACGAGATCACCGCCGACTTCGCCGCCGTTGCGCACTCGATCGGCCTGCGCCGCTACGCCGCCATCCCGCTGTCCGCGCTCGAGGGCGACATGGTGGTGGATCGCGGCGACCGGCTCGGCTGGTACGAGGGCCCCACGCTGCTCGAGGTCCTCGAGGGCGCGAACGTCGAGCGTGCCGACGGCGACCTGAGATTCCCGGTGCAGCGCGTGTCGCAATCGCGCTTCGGGCCCGCGAAGGACCTGCGCGGCTTCCAGGGGCGCGTCGAGTCGGGGCGCATCGCCGTCGGCGACTCCGTGGTGGCGTGGCCGTCGCGCCTGGACGCTCGGGTGGCGCAGATCGTGGGGCCCGACGGAGCGCTTGCCGAGGCGCGCGCGGGGCAGTCGGTGATCGTCGTGCTCGACCGGCAGATCGATCTTGCGCGCGGCGACCTGCTGTCGCACGCCCACCGGCCGCCGGTGGCCGCCCAACGCGTCGAGGCGAGCCTCGCCTGGCTCGATCGCGAGCCGCTCGAGCTCGGGCGCCGCTACCTCCTCAAGCACACCACGCAGACGGTGCGAGCCCGGGTGGAGCGCCTGGAGTCGCGCCTCGACCTCGTGAGCCTGCAGCCCGACACCACCGTAGACTCGCTCGGCGCCAACGATCTCGGCCGGGTGTCCATCACGGTCGCGCGGCCGATCATCGCCGATCCCTACGCAACGAACCGCGCGACCGGCAGCTTCATCCTCATCGACGAGGCGACCAACCAGACAGTGGCCGGCGGGATAGTTGCTGCGCTGGAATAAATGGGGTCAGACTCCAATTAAGTTGATCGAAGAAATAATCGGGGTCAGACTCCAATTAAGTTAATCGAGGAAAATAATCGGGGTCAGACTCCAATTAAGTTTATCGCGCAGTTTTCCCTCAGGAAAACGCCTGATTAACTTAATTGGAGTCTGACCCCGATTATTTGACCCCATTTATGGATCTCCCACAGCGGCTGCGTGAGCTGATCGAATCGCAGGTCGTCGCCTCGCTGGGCACCCTGCATGACGGGGAGCCCTTCGTCTCGATGGTCCCCTACGCGTTGTTGCCCGACGGCGCGGGCTTCGTGATCCACGTGAGCGCGCTCGCGGCGCACACCAAGGACATGCTCGCCAATCCGGCGGTGAGCTTGATGATCATGGCTGGCCCCCAAGCCGACGTGCCGCCGCAGGCCGTGGCGCGCGTGACCATCCAGGGCGACGCGATCCGCATTCCCGGCGATGCGCCCATCCACGAAGCCGCCAAGGCGATCTACCTGGAGCGCTTCCCGCAGAGCGCGCAGACGTTCGCGCTGGGCGATTTCGCGCTCTTCGCCATTCGCCCCCGGCAGGCGCGTTACGTCGGCGGCTTCGCGCAGGCGAAGACGATCACCGCCGAAGGGCTCGCGCGCGCGCTGGGCGGGACCGGGTAGAATTCCCCTGCCGCACAAGAACACACGAAGAAAACGGCACCTACGCTTTCCTTCGTGGAGTTCCGATGTCCTTCAAGTCCGTCCTCGTCCTCGCGGCGATCCTGTGCCTGCCTTCCGCCGGGCATGCTTTCTTCATACCGCCCCCGCCGCCTTCCGTCGCCGAGTTCGTCAACACGATCACGGAGCACTACCTGCTCGTCCGCGATCCCGCCGAAGTTGCGGCCATCGACGCGGGTGCCGCCGGTCCGGGATGGAAGAAGACCGGCTACAGCTTCCAGGTGGCGCTTCCGGGCGATGCCGTGCGCGACGGCAACGCATGCCGGTTCTATTCGCCCTCGGCCAACTCGCATTTCCACACGGCGTTCGCGGCGGAGTGCGAGGCGTTGCGCGTCAATCCGGCCAGCGGCTGGATCTTCGAGAAACTCGACTTCTCGGCGCCGATCCCCCGAGGCACCTGCGAGCCCGCGATGCAGCCGATCTATCGCCTCTACAACGGGGGCACGGGGGGAGACCACAGCCATCGGTACACGGCTGCTCCCGATGTGCGCGACGAGATGATCGCGAGGGGCTGGGTGTCGGAAGGCGTCGCTTTCTGCACGCCAAATGCGTCGCGCAATCCGGTGAAGCGGTACCTGATCAATGCGAGCAGGATCGCCCCGACCGCCGAATGCGAGGACGAGCGCCTCAACCTGGGCTCTTGCGTCGCGCTGAACCAGATCCCGCGCCTGACGAACGAGGTGCAGCGGTTCCTGCCGCCCTGGTACGTGGTGTCCAACCCTTCATTCCCGTATGGAGAGGAACAGATCACCGGCGCGGCGGGGCACGACCTCTTCACCGCCTACCCCGACACCGATCCGGCTGCGATCCTGGGGCATTCGTTCCTGACGGGCCTGGGCAGCGCTTCGTGGTTCGGCATCCACGTGAACTCGGTCGACCGCACGGCGGGAGACCTGGCGAGCATCAATCCGCTCTACCAGTTCACCACGACCGTCCCGGCCACCGGACAGCGCGACGAGCGCGTCTTTCCTTGGGGCGACGGGCGTGACAACCACCTGGAGATCTCGTTCAAGCTCAGGGTTGCCACGCTCGTGCGCGACAATCCGCAGAGCCACGCCTATGGCCACCCGACCCTGCAACTGGTCGACCGGGCCTCGGGGCAACACCTCTACGTGACGCTTGGAACCTACGGCTCGACGCCGGTGGGCGGCGACGACTACCTCGCGTACGACGTGGGCACCGGACGTGTCATCGTGTCCACGACGTTCCGCGCCGATCCTTCCTTCGGCAAGCGCCTGTCGGGCGAATGGATCTCGTGCCCGGGCAACGGGCCGTGCGACGCGGCGGCGACGGACGACTTCCGCTTCCGCATCGACTTCGCCGCATTTCGCACGGCGCTGGCTCGCGCCCGCACCCTCGCGCCCACGCTCTCGGGCGATCCGGCCGACTACTTCCTCGCGAACTTCCACTTCAACAACGAAGTGGCGCGCGACGGCCGGATCGGGCTCGCGATCTCCGGCCTTGCGCTGGAGATCTTCGAACGCTAGCGGGCCTTCAAGCCTCCATGCGGCGGTTGGAAGGCTTCGCGGCGGGCGTCTCGCCGCCGGAAACCCCCACGCCGCCCTCGAACACGAGCTTCCCGCCCAGCCAGCCGGAGACGGCGAGCAGCGCGATGCCGATGACCGAGAGCACGAACGGCAGTCCGCCCGGGTTCGCCTCCGCGTGGCGCATGCCCGCGTTGAAGATGAACAGCACCACCACGGCGAGGTTGATCGCCATGTGGGTCAAGCCGATCTTCTTGGTGTAGCCCGAGGGCAGCGAAAACAGGTCCACGGCGCCGAATACCGCCGCAACCAGCGCGCCGACGATGCCGCCGATCATGGTGTAGTACGAGACGGTGGCCCACGGGTCGATCTTCCCCGTGGCCATGCAGACGATGTCGAAGATGAACGAGAGGACGAGGCCTCCGATGGCGATGGGCACGATCATGGGGTGGATCGGGTGCCCGGCGATGCTGGCGGGTGTGCGCATGATTCCGGCTCCTGGCTTGAGGACCGTCGTTGGACACCGACAAGGCGGCTGCCAATCGCGCCCGGCCATGCTCCGTTCGGCACCATTGGGCCATGGCCGGGGGGCGGGAAGGGGTCGATGATGAGCCGCCATTTCCCCCTGCCGGAGGCTCAAGTGAAACCCTCGCTCGCCCGTTTCCTCGCCGCCCTCGCGGCGCTGCTCGCTCTCGCCGGCTGCGTGGTCTACGAGCCGGTCCCCACCGGCGGCGGCCCGGCGGCCACGTTCGACCGCGCGTGGAACGCGACGCTCGGCGCCTTCCAGGACCAGGGTGTGAACGTCGGTGTCGCGGACCGCGCGACCGGCGTCATCGAGGGGCGCAAGGGCGGCATCAACGTCAAGGCGCGCCTGGTGACACAGGCCGACTCGCGCATTCGCGTCGAGATCAACGCAGGCGGCTCGCTCTCCGAGGATCCGGGGCTGCCGGACCGAGTCTCGCGCGCGTATGACGCGAGGATGGGGCGCTACTAGAGCAGCTGTTCCAGCTTCGCCACCAGCTCGGGCGAGTCGGGCTCGACCTTCGACGGAAAGCTCACCGCGGTCTTGCCGTCGCGCCCGACGAGGTACTTGTGGAAATTCCACTTGGGCCGCTCGCCGGTCGCCGTCGCCAGGCCGTCGAACAGGGGCGAGGCGCCTGGAGCCACCGAGGTCTTGCCGAACATCTCGAACTTGACCGCATAGGTGCGATCGCAGAAATCCGCGATCTCCTTGTTCGTGCCCGGCTCCTGCTTGCCGAAGTCGTTCGACGGGAAGCCGAGGATCACCAGCCCGCGCTTGCCGTATTTCTCGTGCAGGGCCTGCAGCCCCTTGTACTGCGGTGTGTAGCCGCACTGGCTCGCCGTGTTGACGACCAGCACCACCTTGCCGGCGTGCTCGCAGAGGTCCTGCGATTCGCCGAGGATGTTGGCGACCTTGTGGGAGAGCAGGCTCGGGCAGGGGGCGGCTTCGGCGGTCATGGCGGCGAGGGCGAGGAGGAGGGCGGCGAGGGATCTCATGCGGGAAATGATACTCGTCCGGGGAAACCGGCATCCATTTCCGCTGTCGAGCCGGTAGCATTGCGCCTTCACGGGAGACGAAGAATGCGGAATTGGATCGCCGCCGCGGCGGTGTTCGCCGGGTTTGCAGCACCAGGAGCTTTCGCGCAGTCGCCGGATTGCCGCGTGGTGCTGTTCGGCGCCAACACGGCGCAGCATGCCGCCGAGATCGTGGTGGCGCCGGGCGCGGCCGTCACCCTCGAGACTCACTGCAGGGGCAGCGGGCAGGCGACGTACCGCTGGAATTCGGGCGCGACGACGTTCGACATTCGCGTCACCGCCCCGGCCGCGGGCAACCAGGATGCGTTCACCGTCGAGGTCACGCAGAACGGCGCGACGAGGTCGTTTACCGGCACGGTGCGCGCCGCCGCCGCGGGAACGCCCGTCTGCACCATCGCACGCGAGCCCATCGGGGACATCCGTGTCTTCACGACGGTGCGCCTCACGGCGGTCTGCACCGGGAGCCCCGCTTCGCACACCTGGACCGGTGGCTACGACCTGCGCGGGCAGGGCAATGCCGCCGTCATCCACGTGAACATCGTGAACGAGGCGGCCACCATTCCCATCGACGTGATCGCGGCGAATGCCACGGGACCCGGCGCGGCGGCCGGCACGTCGGTTCGCTATACCGTGGCGCCTCCGGCGTGCCGCATCGTGGCGAGTCCCGCAGGGCGCGTCGCACCGAACACGGCGGTCACGCTCACCGCGCAATGCGATGGCACGCCCACCTCGTACTCGTGGGCGCACGGCGTTGTGGGATCCACGGTCGTGGTCAACCCGGCCGTCACCGCGACCTACACGCTGCGCGCGGCCAATGCCGTCGGCACGGGCTTTCCCGCCGTGCACACGATCCCGGTCGCGACCACCGGGCCGGGGCTGCGCGACTACACCGGCCACTGGTGGGGCGGGACGACCGAGAACGGCTGGGGCATGACGCTCAACCAGCACGGCCAGGCGATCTTCGGAGTGATCTATTTCTACGACGCCACGGGCGAGCCCACGTGGGCGGTGATGCCCGGCGGATCGTGGAACGCCGACTTCACCGTATTCACCGCGGACATGTACTCGCCACGCGGCACGCCCTTCAGCGACTACGACGCGAGCCAGCTCGTGGCCGGCGCGCCGACGGGCTCGATCACGATCACCTTCGCGAGCCCCACCCAGCTCACGGCGAGCTATCGCCTCGGGTACTCGCAATTCGATCCGTCGGGTCCTTCGATCACGACCTTCGGGCAGAAATCGATGACGCCCCTGATCCTCAACGAGGGCACCAGTCCCACGGGCCTTTCGCTGGGAGACATGTGGTGGGGCGGGGCCAGCCAGAACGGCTGGGGCATCAGCATCAGCCAGCGCAACTCCGAGCTGTTCGCGCCGTGGTTCACCTATGGAGCGGACCGCCGGCCGACGTGGTTCATCGTCACGGGTGCCTCATGGAGCGGCAGCACCCTGCTCGCATCGGTGTTCCGCGTGACCGGCAGCCCGTGGCTCGGCACGCCGTACGACGCCACGCTCGTGACGTCGACGAACATGGGCCCGGCGAACCTCAACTTCATCGACCGGGCCAGCGGAACGTTTGCCTATTCCGTCGGCCCGGCTGCTGCCCTCAAGGTGATCCAGCGCCAGGAGTTCTAGGCGTCGGTTCACCTCGTACACGCCGATCACGGCGTTCAGCCGGCATGGTTTACCGGCCAGAGGTCAGCTCAACGGCGACATTTCCACGAGCCAGCGGCCATTGGGGCACTTCGACGAGCTCCGTGGCGAGGTGTACCCGCTCGCCTCGATCGTCGTGAAGGTCGTGGTATCGCACGCCGCGGCCTTGTCCGTGGACCAGGTGCAGTTGTGCCTGCCGCCCGCCGAAGCGAGGCTGCCTTCGACGCAATATTGCTTTGCACCGGTTGCGGCGACGCGCGCCGCTCCATTCGCGTTGCCGTTGGGTGTCGTCGCGCACGCACAGGCCGACATCGCAGCCACGACCGCGATCACGAGCTTCATCTGCATCTCCTCCAGTGGGTGAAGTGGGTCCCGCTGGAAGCTATTCGCGCCGCCGCGCCGGAAGGTTCCAGCGCGGCGAGGTTTGGTTACAAACGCTCAGTGCAGCGTCTGGTCGTGCGCGCCGCCGGGCTGCGAGATCGCGGCGATCGCCTGGCCCGAGGTCTTGGGCTTGGAGTGCGTCGCGAGGTCGCCCAGGGAGACGATCCCCACGAGGCGCTTCCCGCGGTCGAGCACCGGCAGGCGGCGCACCTGCTGCTCGCCCATGTTGTCGGCGACGTGCTCGACGTCCTCGTCCTGGAAGCAGTACAGCACCTCCTTGCTCATCACCTCGCGGATCGGCGTGTCGGGCGGCAGGTCCTTCGCCACCGCGCGGATGGCGATGTCGCGGTCGGTGATCATTCCGATGAGGCGGTCGTCCTCGCCGACGGGCAGCACACCCGCGTCGCACTCGGCCATCAGGCGGGCCGCCTCCCCGATCGACTGGTCGGGGCTCGCGATCTTCACCTGGGCGGTCATCACGTCCTTGATCTTCATGGCGCATCCTCCTTGTTGCTCATGGGTTTGACCGGCTGCCGGCGAAGATCGTTGCTGAGCCATTAGAATGAGTCCGTTCGCAGCATCGACACCCACCACGACGAACAACCAAAGGGGCAAACAGATGTCAGGCATCGTGTTCGACAGGAAGGGCAAGCGCGTGCGCCTCGAGGAGATCTCCGCCGAGCCGCCCAAGGGCATGACGCGCGCCAAGGCCGAGGAGCGCTTCGCCGAGCTCGGCAAGGAGCTGTTCGACCTGCAGGACCGGCTCTGGGGCGCCAAGACGCGCAGCGTGCTGGTCGTGCTGCAGGGGCGCGACAGCGCAGGCAAGGACGGAGCGATCAAGCACGTGGTGGGTTTCCTCAACCCCCGGGGAGTGGTGGTCTCCTCGTTCGGCGTGCCGACGGAAGAGGAGCGCCAGCACGACTTCCTCTGGCGCGTCCACAAGCACGCGCCGAGGGCGGGCGAGTTCGCGATCTTCAACCGCTCCCACTACGAGGACGTCATCGTGGTGCGCGTGCACGACCTCGCGCCCAAGTCGCTCTGGAAGGAGCGCTTCGGCCACATCGCCGACTTCGAGGAGCTGCTGCACGAGCACGGCACGATCGTGCTCAAGTTCTTCCTGCACATCAGCAAGAAGGAGCAGGAGATGCGCCTGCTCGAGCGCGAGGAGCAGCCCGATACCGCCTGGAAGCTCAATCCCAACGACTGGAAGGAGCGCGATCACTGGGACGAGTTCACCGAGGCCTACGAGGACGCGATCGAGCGCACGGCCACGTCGCACGCGCCCTGGATCGTGGTGCCGGCCAACGCCAAGTGGTACCGTAACCTCGTCGTCGCCGAGGCCATCGTGGACGCCCTGCGGCCCTACAAGAAGGAGTGGAAGAAGAAGCTCGACGCGATGGGAGTCGAGGGCAAGGCCGAGCTCGCGAGCTACCGGCGGTCGGTGCGCGCGAAGAAGGCGGCAGGCAAGAGGCGCAAGTGAGCGAGTCGTACGAGGGTGGCTGCGACTGCCGGGCGGTGCGTTATCGCATGACCAGCCGCCCGCTCTTCGTGAACTGCTGCCACTGCCGCTGGTGCCAGCGCGAGAGCGGCGCCTCGTTCGCGCTGAACGCGATGATCGAGGCCGACCGCGTCGAACTGCTTTCGGGGGCGCCGGAAGTCGTCCTCACCCCCAGCGAGAGCGGCCAGGGGCAGCGGATCTCGCGCTGTCCGAAGTGCCGGATCGCGCTCTGGAGCAACTACGGCGGTGGCGGGGACCGGGTGCGCTTCGTCCGCGTGGGCACGCTCGACGATCCCGACCGTTTTCCACCGAACGTGCACATCTTCACGGCGTCGAAGCAACCATGGGTAGTGCTGCCGCCGGGGACACCCGCGGTAGAGGAGTACTACGACTACAAGGCCCTGTGGCCGCGCGAAAGCATCGAGCGGCGCGAGGCCCTCTCGAAGGGAAAATGACGATGCTGAGGATTGTTCTCGCGGCGCTTCTGCTTTCACCGGCCGCGGCGTTGGCCACCGACCAGCAAGTCCTCGACGCCTGCATCTCGGCCTGGGGCAAGAAGTCCCCTTTCAAGAAGGGAACGCGGGCCGACTCGAGCATCGGCACGGGCGTCAAGGTATTCGGCCTCGGCTCGGGGCAGTCGGGCAGCGACCCTCCCACCGACAAGGCCGCGCTCATCTTCGTGCGCCCTGCCGTCAACGTGGCGGGCAAGAGCACGATCCACCTTCACAATCCCAACGGCTGGTACTGCTTCCGCTCGAACGTGACGGTGGCGGGGGCGCTGCACATCAACGCTCACTGCACCGCGCAGATCGCAAGCGCCCAGGAGGACGGCACCGCGGTGGGAGCCGTGGACGAGAGCGCCACCGGAGTGGCCGTCTTCGGCGCCCTGCGCGTGAACCGCTTCGGCTGCCCGGACGGGAAGAAGAAGTAGCCCGATCCCGGCCGATTGCAGGCAGAGGTCGCGCCGGCGTGCGCGGTTCTGGGATAATTCGCCTTTCAACCGTTCCCGTCCTGGCGGCAGCCGACTTCCAGCCGGTGAACCGATAGAATGTCGCCTGTCGCACACCTTCCACGCATCGTGAAAAAATTCGCACTGCTCCTCGCTTCGCTTGCCCTTGCCCTCGTCGCCGGTTGCGGCGGGAGCGACAAGGGCTCCTCCGCCGAACCTCCGAGTGACTTCCGCGTTCAGGCTGGCGACGGCTCCGCCATCGTCACCTGGACCGCGGAGCCCGAAACGGAGTACTGGATCTTTTTCGGGCTGGGTCCGGACATCACCACGGCCAACTGGGCCACCCGCGGAGGCGTGGCCATCACCAACGCGGTTTCGCCGCGCATCATCACGGGTCTCACCAACGGCGTGACCTACTCGTTCACCATCAACGCGCGCAAGAACAAGGGCCCCGGCGGCACAGGTGCGCCGACTCAGGTCATCGTGCCCCTGCTGGCGGGAGACAACTGGGCGCCAGGGGCGCCCCTCGGCACGCAGAATCTCAATGGCATCGCCGCAGGGACGTTCGTCAACGGCTTCAACATCGCCGCAGTCGGTGACGCCGGGGCCCTCTTCTCGAGCGTCAGCAACGGACCGATGACGGCGCGCACCAACCCCCTGCCGACGACCAACCTCCACGGCGTGGCCTATGGCATCGCCGGCTTCATCGCCGTTGGCGACAACGGCCTCGTTCTCCAGAGCACCAACGCGATCGACTGGACGCAGCAGACCAGCGGTACGGTCCAGCACCTGAACGCCGCCGTGAGCAACTCGACGGGCGCTTATGTTGCCGTGGGCCGGGGCGGCACCGTAGTGACGAGTTCCGATGGCGGCACGTCGTGGACCACGCCTGGTTCGGGCACGCTCGGGGACCTTTACGGCGTCACGTGGGGCGCGCAACGCTTCGTCGCGGTGGGGGCGGAAGGGCTGATCGTCACGGGGCAGACCGGCTCCGACTGGTCGCAGCCCGAGCCGCTGACGCAGCGGACATTGCGCGCGGCCGCCTTCGGTGCGCTCTTGGTTTCCGGAGCGACCGCGGCGACGAACGTGTATGTGGTGGTGGGCGACGGCGGAACCGTATTGACCAGCAACGACACGGGCACCTGGACGCTGCAGCCGCCGTTCACGACCAAGAACCTCCGGGGCGTGACCTTCGGCGGACGCTTCGTGGCGGTGGGCGAGGACGGGGCGATCTTCACCAGCACCGACGGTGTCAGCTGGCAGGCGCGCACATCGGGCACGACCGCGGACCTCAACGCCGTGGCGCGGCAGATCTCGGGATACACGGCCGTGGGCGAGGCGGGCACGAACACGTCGACGTTCTGATACTGCGCTCTTTCTGCTTTGTGCCCCCGCGACGAGCCCGGGGCTCTTCTCGAGGGGCGGACTCCGATTGAGGGAGTGAAACTTCGAGACTTGGGCGTCGGCATCTCGACCTACCCGCCCCTCGAGAAGAGCCCCAAGGGCTGTCGGGGGGCGTCGAGTCGCCGTAGCGTCCCGCGTCGTTACTGGATAGGTTGGGAACGGCGCGCTCTGCGGCAGCCGTCTGCCGCAACGCACCACTTGCCTGGCCTAGTGCCGAGCGTTACCAACTCAAGGGTCTGGTGGAGCGACGGGCCGATACCTGCCGCGTGTGAATGACATGGACATAGGCAGCCCCCGACAGCCCTTGGGGCCCTTCTCGACGGGCGGGAGGGTCCGGACCTCGACGCCCAAATCTCGAAGTTTCACTCCCCTTGAGCGAAGTCCGCCCGTCGAGAAGGGCCCCGGGCTCGTCGTGGGGCGCAAAGGCAAGTCCGACGAGCGCGTCACACGCTCTGCCACGTAAACTCTCTCCTCATGACTTCCCCCATCGCCACCGAATCCGCCCGCCGCCGCACCTTCGCGATCATCTCCCACCCGGACGCGGGCAAGACCACGCTTACGGAAAAGCTGCTGCTCTTCTCGGGCGCGATCCAGATCGCCGGCAGCGTGAAAGCCCGCAAGGCCGCGCGCCATGCCACCTCCGACTGGATGGAGATCGAGAAGCAGCGCGGCATCTCGGTCGCGAGCTCGGTCATGCAGATGGACTACCGCGGCTGCGTGATCAACCTGCTCGACACGCCGGGCCACCAGGACTTCTCCGAAGACACCTACCGGGTGCTCACGGCCGTGGACGCGGCGCTCATGGTGATCGATTCGGTCAATGGCGTGGAGGCGCAGACCATCCGCCTGCTCGAGGTCTGCCGGGCGCGCAACACGCCGATCATCACCTTCGTGAACAAGCTCGACCGCGAGGGCAAGGAGCCGCTCGAGGTCCTCGACGAGATCGAGCGCGTGCTGAAGATGCCGACGGTGCCGTTCACGTTCCCGGTGGGCATGGGCAAGCGCTTCGGCGGCGTGTTCGACATCCGCGGCGACCGCATGCGCGTCTTCAAGCCCGGCGAGGACCGCGCCGGCGGCGACGAAGAGGTGATCGCGGGCGTCGACAATCCCGAGATCCTCGCGCGCTTCGGCGACGAGTTCCCGCACGCGCGCGAGAACATCGAGCTGCTCACCGGCGCCTCCACGGGCTTCGACCGCGAGGCGTTCCTGCGCGGGGAGCAGACGCCGGTGTTCTTCGGCTCGGCGATCAACAATTTCGGCGTGCAGGAGGTCCTGGACGCGCTCGTGGAGCTGGCGCCCCCCCCAGGGCCCAAGCCCTCGATGCAGCGCGTCGTGGAGCCGACCGAGGAGAAGTTCACCGGCGTGGTGTTCAAGATCCAGGCGAACATGGACCCCGCCCACCGCGATCGCGTGGCGTTCGTGCGCGTGTGCTCGGGACGCTTCGAGCGCGGCATGAGCCTCAAGCTCGTGCGCACCGGCAAGGAGGTCAAGACCGCCTCCGCGATGTCGTTCCTGTCGCAGCGGCGCGAGATCCTCGAGGACGCCTGGCCGGGCGACATCATCGGCCTGCCCAATCGCGGGCTGCTGCAGCTGGGCGACACGCTCACCGAGGGCGAGAAGCTCCAGTTCACCGGCCTGCCGTTCTTCGCGCCCGAGATCTTCCACACCGTCGAGGTGAAGGACCCGATCCGCAACAAGCAGCTGCGCACGGGCCTGCAGCAGCTGGGCGAGGAGGGCGCGATCCAGGTCTTCCGTCCGCACCTGGGCGGCGCGTTGCTGCTGGGCGCGGTCGGGCCGCTGCAGCTCGACGTCGTCGCGCATCGCCTCGAGGGCGAGTACCAGGCCCAGGCCCGCATGATCCCGAGCAACTATCGCCTCGCGCGTTGGGTGACGGCGGCGGAGCCCGCGGAGCTCGAGCGTTTCGTCGAGGCGAACGGCTACCGCGTCGCCTACGACGTGGTCGACGCGCCGGCGGTGCTGTACACGCACGCCTCTGAGCTGAGGGCCGCGCAGGAGATCTGGCCGAAGATCACGTTCCACGCGATGCGCGAGCATGGCGGGCGGGTCGTGCATTCGGATCGCCTGGCCGCTTAGACTCGTTCTGCGCCCCCGAACAGCCCGGGGCCCTTCTCGAGAGGCGGACTCCGTTGGAAGGGAGTGAAACTTCGAGATTTGGGCGTCATGGTCAAGTCTTCCCCGCCTCTCGAGAAGGGCCCCAAGGGCTGTCGGGGGCGTCGAGTTGCCGTAGTGTCCCGCGTCGACACTGGATAGGATGGGAACGGCGCGCTCTGCGGCAGCCTTCTGCCGCAACGCACCACTTGCCTGGCCTAGTGCCGAGCGTCACTGACTTACAGTGTTTGTTGATCGCCCCTGTTTGAAACGGACAGTGGCGGCTCCCGAGAGCCCTTGGGGTGATCCTCGAGAGGCGTGGAGGTCTGGACCTCGACGCCCAAATCTCGAAGTTTCACTCCCCTCAAACGAAGTACGCCTCCTCGAGGATCACCCCGGGCTCTGCGGGAGCTCAGGTTTCTTGTTTACAGCAGCTCAGGCCAGCAGCCACGCGAGCTGCGCGGCTCGATCCACGCCAGCGGCAGCGAAGCTCGCCGCGAACGCCGAATCGGCACCCACGAGCGGTGCCGCGTCGCACTCGAGGAAGCAGGGACGGCCCGAGGCGGCGTCGACGATGAAGTCCACGCGGGCCGCCCAATCCACTCCGAGAGCACGCGCGGCGCGCAGCGCCGTCTCGCGCAACCGGGGGTCGTCGACGGGGGCGCGTCGCGGCCGCCACGCGTACTTGCGCAGGAAGGAATACGGCGTGCCCGGCGGCACGAAGATCCGAAGCGGCATTCCCACCGCCTCGCGAAACACCGCCACCGTCAACTCCTCGCCCACGATTCGCTGCTGGACGAGATGATCCTCGTCCCGCGCGCCTTCGGGAACGCGATCCACGATCCGCACGCCGATCGAGTCGGAGCCCCGCCGCGGCTTCAGGATGAACGGCCCCTCGAGCGAGCCCGCGGCATCGCCGAGGAACGTCTCGGGCGCCTCGATTCCCGCCGCGGTGACGAGAAGATGCGACTCGTACTTGTCGTAGCAGCGCTCGAGCGCCGCGCTTCCGGGCCCGCAATAGGGCGTGCGCAGCCCGAGCACGACCTTCCGCATGAACGGGTCGGAAAGGCGCAGCAGCACCTTGCCGGGAGGCAGCGCGCCCCGATACACGGCGAGCGGCGCCCCCAGTTCAGCCGCGATGGCCCGCGCCTCGGCTCGATGGATCCAGCAGAGCGGCTCGAACCGCCAGGGCTCTCGCACGACCGCGACGGCGGAATGCGCTCTCACCCTCACCCCTGGTCAGGGCAGCTGCGCCGGCGCTGCTTTCGCGGGGACCTTCATGCAGTCCTCGTCGACGCTCCGAGGCGCTTCACCTGGCCACCCTGCGCGTCGAAGTTCGCCGGATCGAGCCACGCCTCGAACGCCGCCTTGATCGCGGGCCACTCGCCATCGACGATCGAGTACCACGCGGTGTCGCGGTTGCGGCCCTTGTACACGACCGCCTGGCGGAAGATGCCCTCGAACGTGAATCCGAAGCGCAGCGCCGCGGCGCGGGAAGGGGCGTTCAGGTGATCGCACTTCCATTCGAAGCGCCGGTAGCCGAGCTCGTCGAAGGCGCGCGCCATCAGGAGGTAGATCGCCTCTGTGGCCTGGCGCGTGCGCTGCAGGCGTGGGGCGAAGTTGATGTGGCCGACCTCGATCACGCCGTGATTGCGGTCGATGCGCATGAGGGCCGCAACGCCGGAGGCCTTGCCTGTGGCGAGGTCGACGATGGCGTGGAACATCGGGTCCTGGGTGGACGAGGCCTTGGTGATCCACGCGGTGTAGGCCTCGAGCGTCCGCGGCTTCTCGTCGAACAGGTAGGTCCAGTGGCTGCCGTCGCGGTCCTCGGCGTTCGCCTCGAAGAGCTCCACGGCGTGGCGCGCGGGGTCGAGCGGCTCGATGCGCACGTAGCGGCCGGATTTCGGGGTCGCAGGCGGCGCCGGGCGCGGGCTCCAATCGGGAACCCTGGGACCGATGGGTTGCGTCATGGCCGAGGATAGCAGTCGAGCACCGCGAGCATTCCCGGCAGCGCGCGGCGCACCTGCGGGACGATGAAGGGCGCGCCGAGTGGGTCGCCGAACGTGCCCGCGGCAGGCGGGCCCAGTACGCGCAGCCGTGCCTGCGCGACGCCGTTACGGGCGAGCGGACGGCATTCGGCATCGACTGCGAAGCCCAGGCCGCTGGGATCGCCCGTGAGGATGCCGCGCTCGAGCAGCGCGGCGAGCACCGGGTTGTCCGCCGCACCGGCGGCCGGATCGAGCCCGGTGCAGTTGACGATCGCGTCGTACGTCTCGCCGTTCACCGCGATGCCGTCGTCCCGCGGCTCGGCGCTTGCAATGCGAAGGACCCGATAGCACACGCGGCCCTCGCGTTCGGCCGCCTCGACCAGCGCCACGTTCTGCGGCGGCGCGCGGAAGCGGTGCACGTCGTACCAGGGGCGCAGCCGGCGAAGGAAGCGCCGCTTGTCGGCGGGCTCGACCGCGGGCCAGAACCGCCAGACGACGTCGCGCAGCTCGTCGAACGCCGTTTGCCACTCGCCGCCCTGGGCCTCGACCTCCGCGATGCGACGCCTGAGCGCGCGCAGCAACTTGCGAACCGTAGGCGCAGAGCCCACCTCGAGCACGAACGGCGGGATCGGGCCCATGGTGCGCTCGAACACGCTCGGGCCGTCGGGTGAGGGTGGCGCTCGCCGGTGCGGTCTGGGCCGCAGCCCGCGACGCGAGATCACGGTGATCCGCCCTCGGTGGCCGCGTCGCACGAGCGTCGATGCGATGTCGAGCGCCGTGAGCGCGCCGCCGACGAGCAGCACTCGCGCATCGGGAGCGATGGCGCGGATGCGGGCGAGGTCACCCGGATCTTCCATCACGGCGGGGTGCCCGGCGAGCGCCTCCAGGGGCGAAGGAAGCCGCGGGCGCGCGTTGCCCGTGGCGATGATGGCCAGCTCGCACTCGAGCGCCGCTCCCGCGGCGGTCCGCACGCTCATCGACGTCGTTCCCGGAACGAGGTCGATCGCCGCGTCACGCAGGTGCCGTATGCCGGGTTGCTCGCGCAGACGGTCCCCGACGTAGCGGCCATAGTCGTCGCGCCGCACGTACACCACGCCGTTTTCCGCGACCGACTCCGGATCGTTGGCGAGGACGCCGTTCGCCCGGATCCAGCGTTGCAGGTCGCCCGGATCGTCCGGGTCCAGCGTGTGGCCCTCCGGGGCCGCATTCAGGCGGTGATCCGGATCGGGGGCGGTGTAGGCGAGGCCGCGCCCCACCTCCTGGCGAGGCTCGACCACGGTGATGGCGAGGCCCGGCCGCGCGCGCGCGAGCTGCACCGCGGCCGCGGCCCCGGTGAGGCCGCCGCCGACGATGGTCACGCGGGCCGGCGCCACCGGCTCATGCATGCATTCCCATCCTGCGATAGTGCACCACTGGAACGCCACGATGGCGATCGCCCAGCACCTGTCCAGCACCGGCAATTTGATGCAGATCTGCTCGGACCGGGATCTCTACGAATCGCGCAAGCAGGAATCCGCGCCCGCGTGCTAACTTCGTGCCGTGGAAGACCTGATATTCGTGAGTTTGGTGCACGCGGGCGATAGCAGGGAATGCGCGAACTGACTGCAAGAGCCGCGGCCGCCTTGCTCCTGTGCATGCCGCTGGCCGCGATGGCGGTCGACGCCACGTCGAGCGGCAAGCCCACGTTCGCCGAGCTCGAGGCGCAGGGCGCCCGCATCGGCGAGATCCGCGTCGACACGCGCAACATCTTCGACCTCGACGACCCGCGCGAGGACAACTGGCTCTTCCGCCTCGCTAATACGTTGCACATGCGCACGCGACCGGAGGTGATCGGTCGCGACCTCCTCTTCAAGCGGGGCGAGCGCGTCTCGGCGCGCCTGATCGAGGAGACCGAGCGGTTCCTGCTGACCAAGAGCTACTACTACGCGGTCTCGATCGTGCCAGGGGCCTATCGCGACGGCGTCGTCGACATCGACGTGATCACGCGGGACACGTGGACCATCAACCTGAACGCGAAGTATTCGCGCTCCGGGGGGCACAATGCCTCCCAGGTCGGCATCCAGGACACCAACGTCGCCGGCACGGCCCTCACCCTGGGCTACTTCCACAGCTCCAATCCGGACCGGAAGGGATCGGAGTTCGAGGCGAGCTATCCCCAGGCCTTCGACGGCCACACGCAGCTCGCCTACCAGCACGGCAATTACGACGACGGATTCCGCAAGGTGGCGACGATCGCGCGGCCCTTCTACGCGCTCGACACGCGCTGGGCTTACGGAGCGACCTGGGAGCGCTACAGCCGGGTCGATCCGCTCTACAACGCGGGCGACAACGTGGCCGAGTATCGCCATGCCTCCGAGGGCGGCGAGGCGTACGCGGGCTGGTCGCGAGGCCTCGTCAACGGCTGGACGCAGCGCTTCTCGGCCGGCATCTACGCGAGGGACGATTCGTACGCGCCCGAGCCGGACGAGGTTCCCCCGGTGCCGTTTCCCGTGGACCACAAGGTGCGCGGTCCCTTCTTCCGCCACGAGTTGATCGAGGACGACTTCCTGCGCACGCGCAACCGCAACCAGATCGCGCGGACCGAGTTCGCCGAGATGGGTTTCCACTCGAAGGTGGAGGTGACGAGGGCGCTGGAAGGATGGGGGTCGACCAGCTCGGCCTGGCTCTACTCGGCCGTGGTGAGCGACGGCTTCGTCCTCGCCCGCGGCCACGACCTGCACGCGACCCTCACCGCCGAGCGCCGCATCGACAGCCGCGGCGAGCCGCTCGACCAGCAGGGCGTGACCCTGCGCTACTACGCCCCGCAGAGCTTGCGCTCCGCCTTCTACGGTTCGCTCAGCCTCGACCGGCTGGGGCAGGGGGCCGCCGCGCCCGACCTCCTCTCGCTCGGTGGCGACACCGGCATGCGCGGCTACCCGATCCGCTACCAGCATGGCGAACAGCGGGCGCTGCTCACGCTCGAGCAGCGGGTCTACACCGACTGGTATCCGTTCCGGCTCTTTCGCGTCGGCGGCGCCGTCTTCGTGGACGTGGGGCGCGCGTGGAAGGGCGCGAACCAGACCGCCATCAACCCGGGATGGCTCGCCGACGCGGGCGTGGGCCTGCGGCTGTCGCTGGACCGGACCGCGTTCGCCAACGTGTTGCACATCGACGTGGCCGCGCCGTTCGATCGGGACGACGATCCGCGGATCAAGAAGGTCGAGCTCGTGGTGCGTTCGAAGCTGACGTTCTGACCCAGGATGGTGGAGTTGTACGAGTCGCGCAAATAAACGGCGGAGAACAACTGCAGGGAGGTCGGATGGAAGACCTGGTTTTGAGCACGCTCCTGTTTGCGGGCATCGACTTGTTCTTCCTTTGGATACTTATCCTGTATCCGTTCAGGAAATCACTCGCGTCGCTGTTCGGCCGTGGCCGGCGCCGGTTCGCGGTGTGGTCGACCGGCATCGTCCTGCTCCTCGCCTTCTCCCTCTGGCAGCAGTTCTACATGCCGTTGCCCACGTACGGCGCCATTCCAGCGCAATACTGGATGCGCAGGGCCGCCGCGGCTCCCACGGACGAGGAACGGGAGCGCCACGTTCGGCGCGTGGTCGTGCTGTCGGGCGAGTACGGCTCGTACATCGGCGCCAGGGCGATCCGCCACGTCGAGGATCGCAAGATGCGCTGCGAGCTGCGCGCCCTGGTCCTCAGGCACCAGGTCAAGCGGATGGCGCAGGTTCTGGCGGAAGATATCCGGGCGGAATGCCCGGACCTGAAAGTGCCGGACAGTTAGGAGGCGGGATGGACGGCTGGGAAACTACATGGCCGCCCGCGCAATATCGCGCCTTCCCGGTGAACTACTTCCCCAGCATGTAGATCTGCCACAGGTCCCGGTGGCTCATGTGCAGCATCGGCTGGATCGCCAGGCGCCCGGTGCGGCCGATGCTCTTCTCGAGGTAGCCGAGCTCGGCGAACTTCTCGCGCGTGGGCTCGTCGACCGGAACGTCGAAGCCGGTCTCGCGCATCATGAGGATGCCCTTGGCGCGGAGTGCCAGCTCGGTGTGCAGCCTCACGTAGCAGAGGAGGTCGGCGACGATCGGTCCCTGGAACCTGTCTTTCAGCTGGTGCAGGTACTTTCCCATGGGCGCGTCCGACAGCCGCCCCGAGTCGATCATCGAGAGCATGTCGGCGTCCGCGTCGAAACCCTTTCCGAGCCACTCGCCGATCGCCGCCTCGCTGCGCGCGAACACCGTGTTCAGGATCACGGGCAGCGCCACGGCGATGCCGATCGCGGAGGCGAAGGGCGAGAGGAAGAAGTGGTTGTAGACCGAGTGCAGCACGATCGCGAGCGCAAGCCCCGGCAGCAACGGCCGCCAGCGCGCCCCGGCGGAGCGCTCCAGCATCGCCAGGCCCATCACCGCGAAGATCGCGGTCGCCCCGCCGTGCATGATGGCGGTGCCGAAGCCGCGCGCGATCCATGTTCCGATTCCCGCGCCGCCGGCCACCCGCAGGTAGTGGATGGTCTCGCCGAGCGCGAAACCGGTGCCGACGGCGAAGCCCAGGATGGCCGCGTCCACGAGGAAACCGATGCGGTTCCCGCGGATGAGCGCCAGGATCACCGCCGCCTTGAGCAGCTCCTCGGTGAGCGGGGCGACATAGCGCGTGAAGGTCGCGCCCTCGAACGAGACGCTGCGCAGCAACGCGTCCGCGACCAGGTACGAGACGCCCGACATGGCCAGCCCGGCCGCGACCGTGCCGACCACGAGCGGCAGGCGCACCAGCTTGTAGCTGTCGAGCAGGACGAGGGTGGCGAGGAAGCAGGCCACCGGGGCGAGCCCCAGCAACCCGCGCCCTACAAGACCTTCAGCGACACCATCCATTCGTCGCCCGCGCGCTTCGATCCCCGGTATCCGGTCGCATATCCGAAGGATAGCGTCATGTTGTACCAGTGAAGCACGCTCAGGCTCAGGTCGACCTGGGCGCCCACGTTGGCATGGCGCTGGCTCGAGGATCCCTTCGAGTCGGTGTAGAGGACCGAGGCGAAGACGGCGGGCCGCAGCCATGCGAGGTGCAGCGCCGGCGTTCCCAGCGACTCGAACACCGCGGGCGGCAGGTTGGCCTCGAGCATGTGGCGCGAATAGCGCAGGCCCCCCACCTCGTTCAGCTCGAAGCCGGGAAAGGAATAGTGCTCGCGGTAGCGCTTCTCCGTGCGGCTGTCCACGTAGTTGTTGCCGAAGCCGCCGAGGAAGAAATTGGCGTACGGGTCGTCGGCGTCGCCGCGCGCGATGCCGCCCGCGTTGCGCAGCCACACCGAAGAGTGGCTCCACGGCAGCTGGACCCCGAAGTCGAACGTCCCGCGCAGCTGCGGCGTGGCGTTCGAGTCGGCGTAGTTGCCGGTGAGCACGACGCTCGCCTCGACGCCTTTCTCCACGTCCACGGCGCCGCGCGACCGGCCGACGTCGCTGAAGTAGAGGCCGGCCTCGGCGGTCACGAGGCGCGCGGCGGTGGCGCGGATGTTCTGCGAGGCGGGCAGGGCGTCGAGGTTGCGGTAGTAGGCGAGCTCGGACCTGAAGTCGAGCCGGCGCGGTTCGTCGTAGACGAGCGCATGGTCGTACCCGCCCTTGGCCGCCAGCCCGCGGCGGCTGCGGATCGTGGGACCGAACAGGTCGTAGAAGTCGGACTTGTTCCACGAGAGGTCCGCGTGCCAGCCGAGGTAGCGGTACTGCAGGTCGGCATGGAAGCGCTCGTCGGAGTCGAGCGACGACGACGGCGTGTAGGCCGCCGTGATCCCGATCGTGGCCAGCGTGAGCGGGTCGTCGATGTGCACGTGGTAGCCGATGCCGGCGTACTCCTTGTAGCCCTGCAGCACCGGGTAGGCGCTCTGGAAGCCCAGCTCGCGCAGCGGCACGTAGGCGCCGGACCGCGTCACGTGCTTCTCCGCATCCGAGCTGGCCGGCGGCGGGATGGTCCACTCCTTCACCACGGGATGCTTCTCGGCCACGAGCGCCCCCAGGAACGTGATCGCGCTCACGTCGGCGAGGACCTTGGGCTCGATGATGGCCGGGACGAACCCTGCAGCCGTGTAGTGGAAGACGGCGAGGCGCCCGTCGGCGAGCGGTACCGGCCGGAAGAAGCCGGCCTCCGCATTGGAGACCGCCTCGATCTTCCCGTTCGCGACCTCGTAGCGGAAGATGTTCGACACGCCCGTGTAGTAGCTGCTGCCGTAGAGGTAGCGTGAATCGGGCGTGAAGACGAAGCTCTCCGGGACGGAAGAGCCGAAGGCGAACTCCGAGAGCGGCTTGCGCTCGCCCGCCCGCAGCTTCGCGACCTCCCACACCCGCAGGAACTGGTCGCCGCTCACCTCCGCCACCGAGGCCGAGAAGAGGCGCCCGTCGGCCGACACGTCGAGGTCGTAGGGGACGACGCCATAGTCGAAGGCGTGCAGCAGGTTCCACTCCTCGTACGGATGCGGGATGCGCACCAGCGAGGCGAGCCCGTTCTGGTGGCGGATGCCGAGCAGCGAGCGGTCGGCCGGATTGAACACCAGCTCGCCGATGCGCGCGTCCTTGAGGAGCAGGCGCTTCTCGCCCGTGTCCACGTTGAGCGAGAAGACGTCGCGGAACGCCCGGTTGTCGGTGGCGTAGAAGAGCGTGCGCGCCTTCGGGTCCCAGGCGAGCGAGGTGACCTTGTAGAGCAGCGTGTCCTTCAGATCGGCGAGATTGCGCAGCCGGTCGTCGCGCAGGCTCAACGCACCGATGTGCGCGACGGTGCCCTGGTAGTCGAAGCCCGCGTAGAGGACGCCGTTGGCCTCGTCGTGGAAGACGCGCGAGATCGATCCGGCGGCGGCGCTCGCCAGTGGCCGATACGGCGTGATCGGGTGCTTGCGCACACGCTCCAGGTTCTCGGCCTGGAAGCGGCGCTCGAAGGCGACCCAATCGCTCCAGGCGCTCTCGATGGGCATGCCGAAAACGTGCTCGAACTGGTCGGCGTAGTGGCGCTTTCCGGCGTCGTCGCGCCGCAACCACGCGAGCACCTTCTCGGGCGTGTGCTGGTAGGCAAGCCACGTGAAGAAGCGCGTGCCGTAGAGGTAGGCGTTGGCGCCCACCTGGAAATCCACGCGCGTGCCGCGCGACTCGAGCCCGAGCGCGTCGTAGAAGGGCGCGCCGTCGCGCACCATGGCGCGAAACACCATCTCGTAGAAGCCGCTTTGCGCGCGTCCCAGTCCGCCGTCCATCCAGGTCTCGAGGAACACCGCGCTGCCTTCGGCATACCAGCGCGGGACGGTGAAGCGCGGCACCGTGAGATAGCTGTAGAGCAGCGTCTCGGGGTGCTGCCACTGGGGGAAGACCTTGCCGCCGAGCACTCGCCGCCACCAGCGATCCTGCTCGGCCCAGGTGTCCGTGGTCGCGACGTGGGTGAGCTCGTGGTTCATGATCGAGTACATCCGCTCGGTGGCCGAGTACGTCTCGAACGCGTACGAGACCGGCGCGATGTCGAAGCGCAGCGTATTGCGCGGCAGCGGCGAGGCGCTCGCGTTGCCGTAGTCGGAGAAATCCTTGAGCAGGACGGTCGTGCGGTCCCACGGGCGCCAGCCGAGCACGCGGCGCTGCCACTCCAGCGCGTTCGTGTACGTGCGCAGCGCGTGCGGCGCGAGGTAGGTGAGGGTGGGGTCGAAGTAGACGATGCGCGCGTCCTTCGTCTCGATGAAGGACAGCGCCAGCGGGCTCTCCTCGGCCGCCCACGCCGGCAGTGCCAGCGCGCAGCACAAAAAGAAGCCCCGCGATGTCGCGGGGCTTCCGGGCTGTGCGCCTTGCCTTCTATTTCTTCGCCGCAGCATCCATGCTGGCCGAGGCTGCCGCGGAGCTCGCCTTCATCTGCGCCTGGGCGGCGGCGCTGAAGGCCTGCGGATTGGCGGCGAGCGCCGAGAGCGCCTGCGGGTTCGAGGCGAGCGCGTGGAAGGCCTGGGGGCTTGCGGCCAGCGCCCTGAAGGCCTGCGCGTGCACCGACATCGCCTGGAAGGCCTGCGGGCTGGCGGAAATCGCCTTCAACGCTTCGGCGTTGGCCGAGAGTGCCTTGAACGACTCCGCATTCGCGGAGAGCGCCCTGAACGCTTCGGGATTGGCCGCGATCGCGTGGAACGCCTGCGGGTTCGACGCGATGGCCTTCAACGCTTCGGCATTGACGGACAAGGCCTTGTAGGCCTGGGGATTGGACGCGATGGCGTGGAAGACCTGCGGCTGGGCCGAGATCGCCTTCATCGCCTCGGCGTTGGCCGACAGCGCCTTGAAGGCCTCGGCGTTCGCGGACATCGCCTTGAACGCCTGCGGGTTGGCGGCGTGCGCGGCGAAGGCCTGCGGGTTGGTGGCGAATGCGGCGTACGCCTGCGGGCTGGCGGCGATCGCCTCGAGCGCTTTCGGCTGCGCGGCCAGCGCCGCGAGGGCATCGGAGCTGGCTGAAAGGGCCTTGAAGGACTCGGCGTTGGCCGACAGCGCCTTGAACGACTCGGCGCTCGCCGAGAGCGCCTTGAAGGACTCGGGATTCGCCGCAAGCACCTTGAAGACCTCCGGGTTCGCGGCGATCGCGGCAAACGCCTGCGGCTGGCCCGCGAGGACCTTGAAGACCTCCGCGCTGGCGGCCAGCGCCGCGAGGGCCTGCGGGTTGGCCGCGAGCTGCTGGAAGGCCGGGTCCTTGAGCGCCTTGTCCACCTTCTCGTCCTGGAGCAGCTTCGCGATCGACTGGTCGCCCAGCTGCACGTTGTCGGACTTCACCTGCGGGGCGCGATAGCGCTGCGCGGGGGCCACGGTGCCGGAGACGTATTCCCCGCCCCCGGGGATGTCGAAGACGTAGTGGCCGACAGCCAGGGCGGCGACGACCGCCGCACCCACGCCGATGAAGACATTGCGTTTGGAACCGCTTGTTTTTTCGCTCATTGTCATTACCCCCGGTAGTGAGTGGCTCGTCCCTGTCCTACTTATAAACGACTCGTGAAAACGTTGGTCCGTGGCGTGAATAATCACCTCGGCGTACCCCGGCGCGGGTGCCTTCTCGGGCACGCGGGCGAGCTCGCCGAAGAAGGCCTTCAGCGCCTCGTAGCGGGCGCGAGCCTGCGGGTCGGCGGCGAGGCGGCGCTCGAGCTCGCGCCGCTCCTGCGACGTCGCCTCGCCGTCGAGGACCTCGTGCATCAGGCGATCGATATCCGCGATCTTCACGATGCGACCTCGGCTCCGGGGATGGGGCGCAGCTCCTCGAGCAGCCCGCGCATGCGCGCCCGGGCTTCGAAGAGGCGCGACTTCACCGTCTTCACGTCGATCTCGAGGGCATGCGCGATCTCCTCGTAGCTGCAATCGGAGAAGTGGCGCAACGTGATCACGGCGCGGTCGGAAGGCTTCATGCGCATGAGGGCACGCTGGATGTGCCGGGACGTTTCGGCCTCCACGGCCTGCCATTCGGGCCCCGCGCTCGCCGGCCCTTCGGGCTCGGCGTCCTCGTCCATGGGCTGGTCGCGCCCGTCGCGGCGCAGCACGTTCAGCGCCTCGTTGATCGCGATGCGGTAGATCCAGCTGAAAAAGCGGTAGCGCGGGTCGAAGTCGCGCAGCTTCTCGATCATCTTCAGGAACACCGCCTGCGTGACATCGCTCGCATCCTCCTCGCGTCCGAGCACCCGGTACGCCGCGTGGAAGATGGGGCGCTGGTAGCGCCGGACCAGCGTGGCAAACGCCTCGCGGTCACCCTCCAGGCAACGCTCGACCAGCAGCTCGTCGGGGTCTCCTTCCCCCATTACACGCGCCGCCGGGAAAGGTTGGGCCGAGGTCACTCGGGCTCCGGCGGGTCGATCTCGAAGATCCGGTCGAATCCGGAGTACTGGAAGATCTCGCGCAGGTGGCGCGACAGCCCCGTCAGCCTGAGCTTCGTGCCCGAGGCCATCATCCGCTTCTGCGTCTTGAGCAGCACGCCCAGGCCGGCGCTCGAGATGTATTCGAGGCGCGTGCAGTCGAGCGTGGCCGGGCCCTTCACCTTGTCGAGGAAAGCCTGCGCAGAGGGGCTCTGGGCGGCGTCGAGCCTTCCGGCGATCACCACCATTCCCTCGGTCCCGTAATCGATCGCCAGCATCTTCTTTCTACTTGGCCTTCCTGTCCGGTTCCGGGACGGTCTTGCGGAACGTCGTCCGGCCCTGCCGCCGATCCGCGTCATGGCGGTAATCGACGAAATCGACCAGCTCGCGCACGAGGTGCAGTCCCAGCCCTCCGGGGTTGCGCTGCTCGATCGGGGCGCGGACGTCGACCCGTGGCGCCGCCAACGGATCGAAGTGCCCGGCGCCTTCCTCGATCAGGGTCACCTCCGCCCCCCCGGGCACCCTGGCGATCTCGACCACGATGTCCGTGACCGAGCTGCCATATTTGACCATATTGGTGAAAAGCTCCTCCAGCGCGAGGTCCACGGCCTCCCGGGTGGCCGGGTTGATCCGGTCCGCGGCGTAGACGTCCGAGGTGAAGGCCACGAGCTCCTCGATGGCCCCGATGCGGCGGCCGAACGCCCGCCGCGCGGCGGGCGGGTCGTCGCGCTTGGCCAGCACCACGGTCATGTCGTCTTCCTGCGGCGTGGCGCCCGCGAACACCGCGACGGCGTCGAACAGGCGCTCGGAGAGCTCGGCCATCGACCGGCGGTGGTGGGCGCGCACGACGTCGAGCACCCGGCGCTCGCCGAACATCTCGCCCCCCGGGTTGCGCTGCTCGTAAAAGCCGTCCGAGATCACCGCCAGGATGTCACCCGGCTCCATCTCGATCGCTACCGCGGGCTCCTCGAGGCGGCGCATCGGCATGGCCGCCAGGGGAAAGCTGGTCGGCATGTGGTGGATGTAGGCGCCGGTCGCGGCCTTGAAGTGCAGCACCGGACCCTGGCCGCCGCTGTGGAAGCGCAGGCGGTGATTGGACGCGTCGAGCAGGCCGACGAAGGCGGTGATGAAGCGGTCTCCCGGCAGCGTCTCGGCGAGCTGGTTGTTGACCTGGACGAACGCGGTCTCCAGGTCGGCGCCGAGGCGAAAGGCCATGCGCAGCATGGCCTGCATCTGCGTGACCGAGAGGGCGGGCCCGATTCCGTGGCCGGTCGCATCGCCCAGCACGATCAGCACGCCCTGGTCGGTGTGCACCAGGTCGAAGGTGTCGCCGCCGGTGAGGTCCGCGGGATGGAAGGTGCCGAAGAGGTCGTAGCCCGGGAGCTGCGGCATCGTGGACGGCAGCGTGCTCATCTGCACGACGCGCGCCAACTCGAGCTGCTGGCGCATGCGCTCGCCCTCGATCAATGCCTCGGTCATGCGCACGCGCTGCAGCGCCACCGCGCACTGCGCGGCGAGAACGGTGGCAAGCGCCTCGTCGTCCGCGTCGAACACGCCTTCGGGCTTGTTCAGCACCTGCATCACGCCCACCAGCTCGTTGCGGTGGTCGATCATCGGCACGGTGAGCATGCAGCGCGTGCGGAAGCCCATGCGCTTGTCCATCGCGGGATCGAAGCGTGGGTCGGCGTAGCAGTCGGGGACGTTGATGAGCGTGCGGGAGCGCGCGCACGAGCCCACGAGGCCGGTGCCGGCGGGAATGCGCAGCGGGGGGATGTCCTCGGCGAAGCGCAACACCAGCTCGTCGGTGCCGCGGTCGTAGAGCCAGACCGTGCCGCGGGCCACGTGCAGCACCTGCTTCGCGGCGTCGACCACCTCGGCGAGCATGGTGGTGAGGTCGAACGGCGCCGCGAGCTTCGCCACGACGGCGAGGATGGGTTCGAGGTTGCGCGCCGAGAGCGTGCTCACGCCGCGGAGTCTACATTGCGCCCGTGCACCAAGCCGGGGAAGTGCTCGACCCGGGCCTCAACTTGCCCTAATGACGAGCGCTATATCTGGGCGCCGCGGCGTTTGGCAACCACCTAATTTGATGCGGCAAAGAAGCGACGAGGGTCTGCGTTTGGCGGCGCCGATGGCCCTCTCGAGCACTTCCCCAAGGCTTGGGCACGGGCTGCCACGGCCAAGGTTCACGGCGTCGATAACTTGGGATGGGAAACGCTCGGCGCTAGCCAGCCCCTTGCCTGCCTAGCCGCGCGTTTCCAACCCAATAATGCTTTGATGCCGCTCCACCGCGATTGCGCTGTCGAATCGGGGCGGTGGCAGCTCCCGAGAGCCCTTGGGCAAATCCTCGAGAGGGCCGTCGGCGCCGCTCAGCGAAGACCCTCGGCGCCTCTTTGCCGCGTCAAACAGGTGGTTCCCCAACGTTTGGACGCCCAGACATAACTCCCATCATTGAGGCACGGAGGGCCCGGGTCGAGGATTTGCCCGGGCTCTTCGGGAGCGAAAAACAGCAACAGCCTCACGCAGCCGCGACAGCGGGCCGGCCGATCGGCGCCTCTCGGATCGGGAGATTCACCAGCGCGGCAGCGGCGGCAAGCCCCATGTCCGCATACCACATCCACTGGTAGCTCCCCGAGCTCTCGTAGGCGAGGCCGCCGAGCCAGGCGCCGAGGAAGCCGCCGACCTGGTGCGAGAGCAGCGTGAGCCCGAAGAGCGTGGCGAGGTAGCGCACGCCGAAGAGCTTGCCCACGATGCCGGCGGTCGGCGGCACCGTGGCGAGCCAGGTGAAGCCCAGGCCCACGGCGAAGAGATAGAAGGTGAGGGCGGTCTTGGGCGCGAGGAGGTAGATCGCGATCAGCGCCGCGCGCGAGCCGTACATCGAGGCGAGGATGTACTTGCTGCGGAAACGCGCCGTGGCGGATCCCGCGAAGAGGCTGCCCGCGATGTTGGACAGGCCGATGATCGCGAGCGACCAGCTCGCCACCGTGGGCGGCAGGCCGCACAGGTTCACCTCCTGCGGCAGGTGGGTCACGAGGAAGGCGATGTGGAAGCCGCAGGTGAAGAATCCGGCGTGCAGCAGCAGATAGCTGGGGTCGGCGAGCGCGTCCTTGACTGCGGGCCAGACTCCCTTGTCGGACGGATGCGGCTTGGGCGGCTCGCGCCGCGCGATCTTGCCCACGAGCGGCAGCGCGGCGAGCGTCATCACCGCGAGCGTCCACATCGCGCCCATCCAGCCGAATCCCGAGATGAGCTTCTGCACGATTGGCGCGAAGACGAACTGCCCGAACGAGCCGCCGGCATTGATGATCCCAGCCGCCTTGCCGCGCTGCTCGGCGCTCATGCGTTGCGCGGCCGCACCGAGCAACACCGAGAAGCTGCCGGCGCCGGAGCCGATCGCCGAGAGCAGCCCGAGCGAGAACACGAGACCCCAGGACGAGCCCATGAACGGCGTCACCGCGAAGCCGAGGGCGAGCAGGAAGAGGCCGCCCACCACCACGCGCCCCGGGCCGTAGCGGTCGGCGATCGCCCCGGCGATCGGCTGTACCGCGCCCCAGGTGAACTGCCCGACGGCGAGCGCGAAGCTGATGGCGGCGATACCGAGGCCGGTGGAGGTGTTGAGCGGGGACACGAAGAGGCCCATCGACTGGCGCGCGCCCATGGTGACCATGAGGATCGCGCCGGCGGCGAGAGTCACGACAATCGCTTCGCGGGTCCAGGACTTCATCTCGAGGATGATAAGGGAGCGGCCGCCGGAGCCCAGCAGGATTTCGGCGAATCGCCGCCATTCACGCAGCGCATGCGTCGCTCAGTAGGCGAAGGAAAGGGCCAGCTGGCCGAATCGGTCGGGGGATCCTTGCCCCTCGAACTCGGCGCTGCGCTGCACGACCGTGAACGCGAGCCGGGCCCGCGGCCACGCGAGCACCACGCCCGCCTGGTAGTCGTAGCCCCAGGGTTTGCGATCGACGGAAGGGCTGTCGCGGAAAGTGCTGCCGTCCAGGAACACGTTGCGCGCGACTGCCCGTGCATCCACCCCGAGCCAGCCATACCAGCCGAAGGTCGCGTTGCCGCGATAGCCGTCGCGGGAAGGGCCGAGCGAGATGTGGCCCGCGGGGACGTCGTCGGGGAGGTTTTCGCCGTACCGCGCGACCAGGCCCAGGTTCGCGTAGGTGAGGGCGTTGCCCAGCATGGCGCCAGCGCGCGGCGAGACGTCGAAGCTGCGCCTGCCCAGGTGTCCTGCGGCGACCGCGATCCAGGTGCGCTCGAAGCCGAGCATCACGGTGGGTTCGTTCTCCAGCTGCGCACTCCATCCGTGCGCGCGCTCCTGGCCCATGACGCGGTGGGCAAGATCCTGCGTCCAGCGCGCGCCCGAGGCGGGGCCCACGACGCCCACGCCGGCGGTCACGTGGTCGACGATGGCGCCATTCTGCGTGCGCACGTCCGCCAGGAGATAGAGCCATCCCGCATAGGGGCGATCGGCGGGATCGGGGATGACGCGCTCGATGTCCACCGGCGTGTAGATGCGCTGGCCGATGGCGACGACGAACTCGGGGTCGGCGCTCCAGCGGACTGGAGGGGCGGAACGCAGGATCCTCGGGAGGTCGCTGCGATCCACCAGCCAGGCCGCCTGGAGGCCGTTCGTGTAATGCCGGTCATAGCCGGCGAAGAAGTCGTTCTCGAGCGTGAACGAGACGAATCGTGGGGGACCGGCAAGCGCGGGCAGGGCGCTCGCCGCCAACACGGCGACAAGACGTGCGAGGAACCTGACCACCGCCGCGTGCCTTCAAATGATGAGCATGATCGTGAGCGCCACGACCACGGCCACGAGGCCGACGACCGGACCGGTTTCGCGCGGGCGGTTGGGTTCGTCGTTCATGACCACCCCCCACCCAGCGCGCGTACGAGCCCCACCGTCGCCTGGTATTGCGCCGAGCGCACCTGCAGCGCCTGGCGCCGGTTGCGCAGCTCGCTCCTCTGCGCGTCGAGGAGCTCGAGCTGGCTCACGAAACCGCCGCGGTAGCGCGTGTCCGAGAGCGTGGTCGTGCGCACGGCCGAAGCGACGGCGCGCGACTGTGCCTCGGATTGCTCGGACAGGTGGTGCAGGGCCGCCAGTTGGTCTTCGACGTCGCGGAAGGCGGCCAGCACCTGCTCGCGATAGCGGGCCGCCGCGCCATCCATCTCGGCACTGGCCGACTTGACGCCCGCATCGCGGCGGCCGCCGTCGAAGATCGGCAGGGCGAGAAGGGCGCCAACGCCCCAGGCGCGCATGGACCACTTGAAGAGGTCCGAGATCTCGCCCGACGCCTGGCCACCGGCCGCGGTGAGGGACACGTCGGGGAACCACGCCGCGTTCGCAACGCCCACGCGTTGCTGCGCGGCGAGCAGGCCGTCCATTGCCGCGGCCACGTCCGGCCGGCGGGTGAGGACGGTGGCCGGGACGCCTGCGGGAATGACCGGCAGCTGCGTCGCCCACGGCGCCTCGCTCACGGAGAAGGTCGAAGGCATCTCGCCCAGCAGCACGGCGAGAGCGTGCTCGATCTCGGCGCGGCGGCGGTCGAGGGCGATCGCCTCGGATTCGGTGGCCGCCACCTCGGTGCGCGAGCGCTCGACGTCGAGCTCGGCCACGTCGCCCGCGGCATGACGCCGCTCGGTGAGGCGCAGCGTGTCGAGGTAGGCCTTGACGGTGTCGCGCACGAGGGCACGCTCGGTATCGAGCGCGCGCAGCGCCAGGTACGACTGGGCGACCTCGGCCTGCACGAGCAGCCGCGTGCTCTGCAGCAGCGACTCACGCGCCCGCGCGTCGAGCGCCGCGGCGTTGGAAGCCGCGAGCAGGCGGCCGAAGAGGTCGATCTCGTACGAGAGGTTGGCGCCTATGTGGGCGAAGGTCTGCGGCGAGCCGGCCGGAATGGTGGGCAAGCCGTCCACTCGGCTCGCGCCGGCGGAAAGGTTCAGCTGCGGCCATCGGTCCGCGTCGGTGATGCGCGCGGTCGCTCGCGCCTGGGCGAGGCGCGCCGCCGACTGCTGGATGCCGGTGTTGGCCACGTTGGCTCGCGCCACGAGGTCGTCCAGCACCGGATCGCCGAACGCCCGCCACCATTCACCGCGCGGCTGGGCTTCGGCAGGTTGGGCGCGCGTCCATCTGCCGTCGCCTTCCTTGTAGGCGGCGGGCGCGGTGGGAAGGCTCGCGGGGTCGATTTCGGGGACGGACGCGCATCCCGCGAGCATCAGAGCAGCAAGCAGAGCAGTGAGTCTCATGTTCAATCCGAGCTTCCGGCGAAGGCCTCGACGTGCTTGACCTCGCCATGCAGTTTCAGGGGACGGTTGCCGGCGAGCTTGCGCAGCACCACGTAGAACACCGGCGTGAGGAACAGGCCGAACGCGGTCACGCCGATCATCCCGGCGAAGACGGCGATGCCCATCGCCTGGCGCATCTCGGCGCCGGCGCCGGTGGAGAAGGCGAGCGGTAGCACGCCCATCACGAACGCGACCGAGGTCATGAGGATCGGGCGCAGCCGCAGGCGGCTCGCCTCGATCGCCGCGGCGAGCGGCGCCTTGCCGGCCATCTCGAGCTCGCGCGCGAACTCCACGATCAGGATCGCGTTCTTGGCCGAGAGCCCGACCAGCACCACCAGGCCGATCTGCGTGAAGATGTTGTTGTCGCCGCCCGTGAGCCAGACGCCGGTCATCGCGGCGAGCAGGCCCATCGGCACGATGAGGATGATCGACAGCGGCAGCGTGAGGCTCTCGTAGAGCGCGGCCAGCACCAGGAACACCAGCAGGATCGAGAGCGGGAACACCCACAGCGCCGAGTTGCCGGCGAGGATCTCCTGGTAGGTGAGCTCGGTCCACTCGAACGAGATGCCGGGCGGAAGCGTCTCCGCGGCGATGCGTTGCACCGCTTCCTGCGCCTGGCCCGACGAATAGCCGGGGGCCGGGCCGCCGCTCACGTCGGCCGAGAGGAACCCGTTGTAGCGCATCGCGCGCTCGGGGCCGGCGGCGGGGTTCACGCGCAGCAGCGCCGACAGCGGCACCATCTCGCCCGAGCCCGCGCGCACCTTGAGCGCCCCGATGTCCTCCGGACGGGCGCGGTATTGCGCGTCGGCCTGCACGCGCACCGAGTAGGTCCGGCCGAAGCGGCTGAAGTCGTTCACGTACACGCTGCCCAGGTACACCTGCATCGCGTCGAAGACCTCGGTCACCGGGACGCCGAGCTGGCGCGCCTTGGTGCGGTCGACGTCGGCGTGCAGCTGCGGGGCGTTCACCTGGAAGCTGGTGAAGAGCCCGGCGAGCTCCGGCGCCTTCTGCGCCTTGGCGAGGAAATCCTTGGTGGCGGCGTCGAGGGCCTGGAAGCCGAGCGAGGCGCGATCTTCCACCTGCAGCTTGAAGCCGCCGGTGGTGCCCAGGCCCTGGACGGGCGGGGGCGGGAAGATCGCGATGAAGGCGTCGTTGATCGCGGCGAACTGCTGGTTCAATTGCCCCGCGATGGCGCCACCCGAGAGCGACTTGTCCTTGCGCTCGGAGAAGGGCTTCAGCGACACGAACACGATCCCGGCGTTGGAGCTGTTGGTGAAGCCGTTGATCGACAGGCCCGGGAAGGCGATCGCGTGCGCCACCCCCGGGTGCTTCAGCGCCACGTCGCCCATCCTGCGGATCACGTCCTCGGTGCGGTCGAGGGTCGCCCCGTTGGGGAGCTGGGCGAAGCCGATCAGGTACTGCTTGTCCTGGCCGGGCACGAAGCCGCCCGGAACCGCGCGGAAGAGGCCGGCGGTGATCACGATCAGCACGAGGTAGACCGCCATCGCGATGCCGCGGCGCGAGAGCACGCGGCCGAGCCCGCCCTGGTAGGCGTGGATGCCGCGGCCGAAGGCGCGGTTGAAGAGCGCGAAGAAGCCGCCCAGGGTCTTCTCCATCGCGAGCGTGAGGCGGTCCTTGGGCGCGTCGTGCCCCTTGAGCAGCAGCGCGGCCAGCGCCGGGGAGAGGGTGAGCGAGTTGACCGCCGAGATCACCGTCGAGATGGCGATGGTCAGCGCGAACTGCTTGTAGAACTGGCCCGAGAGCCCGGTGATGAAGGCGAGCGGGACGAACACCGCCACCAGCACCAGCGCGATGGCGATGATGGGGCCCGTCACCTCGCGCATCGCCCGATAGGTGGCGTCGCGCGGCGAGAGGCCCGCCTCGATGTTGCGCTCGACGTTCTCGACCACCACGATCGCGTCGTCCACGACGATGCCGATGGCGAGCACGAGGCCGAAGAGGGTGAGCGCGTTGATCGAGAAGCCGAAGAGATGCAGCACCGCGAAGGTGCCCACGATCGAGACCGGGACGGCTGCGAGCGGGATGATCGAGGCGCGCCAGGTCTGCAGGAACAGGATCACCACGAGGACCACGAGCGCCACGGCTTCCAGCAGCGTCATCACCACCGACTTGATCGACGCCCGCACGAACTGGGTCGGGTCGTAGACGATCTCGTAGGTCACGCCCTCGGGCATCGCCTTGGCGATGTCGGCCATCGTGGCGCGCACGTTGTCCGAGATCTGCAGGGCGTTGGCGTTGGGGGCGGCGAAGATCGGCACGGCCACCGCGGGCTTGTTGTCGAGGAGCGAGCGCAGCGCGTACTCCGAGGCACCGAGCTCCAGGCGGGCCACGTCCCGCAGCCGCGTGACCGCGCCGCCGGCGTCGGTCTTCACGATGATGTCGCCGAACTCCTCCTCGGTCGCGAGCCGCCCCTGGGCGTTCACCGAGAGCTGCAGCTGGACGTCCGGCAATCCCGGGGAGGCGCCGACCACGCCCGCCGCGGCCTGGAGGTTCTGCTCGCGGATGGCGCGGACGACATCGCCGGCCGAAAGGCCGCGCTCGGCGACCCGGCTCGGATCGAGCCAAACGCGCATGGCGTAGTCGCCGGAGCCGAAGAGCAGCACCTGGCCCACGCCGTCGATCCGCGCGAGGCGATCCTTGACGTTGAGCACCGCGTAGTTGCGCAGGTACGTCATGTCGTAGCGCTCGGACGGGGAGGTGAGGTGCACCACCATCGTGAGGTCCGTGGCGCCCTTGGCCGTGGTGATGCCCAGGCGCCGGACCTCTTCGGGCAGGCGCGGCTCGGCCTGGGAGATCCTGTTCTGCACCTGTTGCTGGGCCTTGTCGACGTCGGTGCCCAGGCGGAAGGTCACGGTCAGGGTGAGGCGGCCGTCCGCGGTCGCCTGGCTGCCCATGTAGAGCATGTTCTCGATGCCGTTGATCGACTCCTCGAGCGGTTGCGCCACGGTCTCGGCGATGACCCTGGGGTTGGCGCCGGGGTATTGCGCGCGCACCACGATCGACGGCGGCACGACCTGCGGATACTCCGCGATCGGCAGCACCTGCAGCGCGATGGCGCCGCCGAGGAAGATCAGCAGCGAGATGACGCCCGCAAAGATGGGGCGGTCGATGAAGAATTTGGAGAAGTTCATGTTGTGTCCGATAGCGGGGCGGTCGTTGGAGCGGACACCTGCCGCTCAACGACGCGTGGCAGCCGTTTATTGATTGGTGGTGATGACTCGAGAGGTCGATTGCGCCATTTGCATCGGTTGTGGGAGGACCAGTGCACCGGGCCGCAGACGCTGGAGGCCGCCGACCACGATTCGCTCGCCGGGCTTGAGCCCCTCGCTCACGACGCGCAATCCGTCGACGTTGGCGCCCAGCTTCACGGGGCGATAGGCGGCGGTGTTGTCGCCGTTCACGACCATCACGTACTTCTTGTCCTGGTCGGTGCCGACGGCGCGCTCGTTGATGAGGAGCGCCGGCGTGGTCTCGGCGCGGCCGAGGCGGACCTTGGCGAACTGGCCCGCCATCAGGCGCCCCTCGGGGTTGTCGAAGACCGCGCGCACGCGCACCGTGCCGCTCTTCGCGTTCACCTGGTTGTCCACCAGCTGCAGGTGGCCCTTGTGAACGCGCTCGGACGAGGCCGTGGACATCTCGACGGGGATGCGCTCGACGCGCCCGCGCGCCTGCGCGTCCTCGGCAATGTCGCGCAGCGCCCGCGAGACCACGTGCTCATCGGCCTCGAAGGCGGCGTAGATCGGGTTCACCGAGACCAGCGTCGTCAGGACCTGGGCGCCGGGGCCGGCGGGGACCAGGTTGCCCACGGTGACCTCGAGCTTGCCGACGCGGCCGGCGACCGGCGCGCGCACCTGCGTATAGGAAAGGTTCAGCTGCGCGGCCTGCTGCGCGGCCTGCGCCGAGCGCAGGTTGGCGTCGGCCTCGTCGCGCGCATTGGTGCGGGAATCGAGCTCGCGCTGCGCGATGGCGCGCTCCTGCCACAGGCGCTGGGCGCGCTCGTGCTCGCTCTTGGCATAGGTGAGACGGGCCTGGGCGCCAACGACCTGCGCATGCGCCCGCTCGGCCTCCGCGGCATAGGGCGCCGGGTCGATCGTCACCAGCAGGTCGCCGCGCTGCACCAGCGCGCCTTCGCGGAAGTGCACGGCGAGCACCTGGCCGGCGACGCGGGAACGGACGTCGACGCGGTCCACCGCTTCCAGGCGCCCGGAAAACTCTTCCCAGGTGGCCACGTCGGCCTGGACCACGGTCGCCACCGACACCGGCATCGCCTGGGGCCCCTTGCCCGGCGCACCCGAGTGGTGCGAGGCATCGGCGCGAAAGACGCCGACGCCGGTGGCCAGTGCGGCGAGGGCGGCCAGGGTCGCGGTGGCGAGGAGGAGCTTCCTGTTGCGCAGGGGCGAATTCATGGTCATGTCCTTGTTCGGTTTGGGGATTCTTTAGCGCCTGCTACTGAAAACCCTGCGGCTTGCGGGGATATTCGGTAGCGAGCGCTACATAAAGCGATTGGCGGAATCTAGCGGCCGATGGCGGCACTGTCAAGGATTTCCGTACCGCTCGCTAAGGAAATGCGACGAAACGCCGGAAATGCGGAATGGAATGCGCCGCGGGGTTGCGCGCGAAAGGCTTACTCGTTTAATATATCGATCGCTATGAAAACAGCCGTCGCCGCGCAGCCACAGGCCGCCGCACCAAAACCGCGCGGGCGGCCGCGCTCGTTCGACCGCGAGCAGGCGCTCGAGAGCGCGATGGAGATCTTCTGGCGCAAGGGCTTCGACGCCACCTCGATCACCGACCTCACCGAGGCGATGGGCATCAACCCGCCCAGCCTCTACGCCGCCTTCGGCGACAAGGAGAAGCTCTACCTGGAGGCGGTGGAGTACTACCGCGTGCAGCGCGGCGAGCATATCCGCCAGGTGCTGGCGGAGGAGCCGACGGCGCGCGGTGCCATCGACAAGGCGTTGCGTGGGGCCGTGAGCGAGTTCTGCCGGCGTGATTCGCCCTCCGGCTGCCTGCTCACCATGTCCACCGGATCCACGGGCGTGTCCGACGGCGTGCAGCAGATGCTCGTGCGCAAACGCCTGATGGCGAGGGACCGCATCCGCGAGCGCATCCAGCGCGGCATCGAGGAGGGCGACGTTCCCGCCTCGGCCGATCCCCTGGCCCTCGCCGAGTTCATTACCACGATCTTCGCCGGCATGGCGATGCACGCCCGCGACGGGGCGACGCGCAAGTCGCTGCTGGCCACCGTGGACAACGCCATGCGCGCCTTCCCCGAGGTCCAGCGCAGGAAGAAGTAGGCCGCGGCCGGCGTAGCGCCTGCGCGCTATTTCCCGATCACTTCCTTGACCGCCACCCGCACCTGCTCGCGCAGGAAACGGTGCGCCGCATCCGGCCCCCGGGCCGCCCGCCAGATCATCCGCACCGCGAACCCCGCGGCCGGCGCCGTCGTGGGCACCTGCTGGATGCCGATGACCCCGGAGGCGGCCTGCGCGAGCGTCATCGGGACCAGGCCCAGCAGGTCGGAGCGGTTCGCGACCGCGAGCACCTCGAGGTAATGGGAAACCCTCAAGGCGACGCGCGGGCGCAGGCGCTCCCATTCGGCGGCGATCTCGGGGGAATGCTCCTCCAGGTCGACGCGCGGGCGCAGGATGACGAACTCCCATTTCGCCGCGAGCGCCCGGAAAGGCTCGCGCCGCCGGGTCGCGGGATGGCCGCGCCGCGCGACCACCACCAGCTCGTCGGCGACGAGCTTCTCCTCGGCGAGGCCCTCGCGCGCCGCCGGCAGCCAATCCACCGACAGGTCGAATCGCCCCTCCCAGAGCCGCTGCTCGAGGTCGACCGGCCGCGAGCGGGTGCTGAATGCCACGGTGATGTCCGGGGCCGCCGCCTTCAACCGCTTGATCAGGGCGAGCGCCAGCATCGCACCGAGCGGATGCGGGATCGCCACCACGAAGTGGCGCCTGGACGTCTTCGGGTCGAAGCCGCGGCTCTCGTCCACGGCCGCGCGCACCAGGCCCAGGGCCTCGCCCAGCCTCACATAGATGGCGTCCGCCACGGGCGTCGGCGTGACGCCGCGCGAATGGCGAACGAAGAGGGGATCCCGGAACGACGATCGCAGCCTCGCCAGGGCGTGGCTCACGGCGGGCTGGGTCATCGCCAGGCGGACCGCGGCCTTCGACAGGCTGCGCTCCTCGTAGGCCGCCTCGAACACCGGCAGGAGGTTGAGGTCGATCGATCGAAGATTAATCGCGTGCATGGCTCATATGACGAGACTTCAGTAGTGGACATATCACGATGCGCCTAACCTTGGCGCTTGTCCATTCCAGCCGTGAGAGACCGAGCCATGGGAGCAGCCCTCAAGGAAGCGAATTTCTCGCCTGCGGCGCATCGCGTCGCCGGTGTAATCCTCTACAGCGGCCATTGCTATGACCGTCAGATGAAGCGCTGCCGCGTCTACGCGGTCGCCAGCGGCGACGGCGGCATGGAGTGGCGCATCGTCCGTGTGGATGGCGACGGCGAAGACTCCGGCGTGGAGCGCTGCTTCGGCACGTACTCGGAGGCGATGCGATGGATCGCGTAGCCAAGGGCAAGGAACCCGTGATGACGACGCTCTTCGCCTTCGCGCTCGCCTTCGTGGGCCTCGCCGTCCTGTGGATCGGGGGCGCCTGAAGGGCCGGTAAGATGACGGGTGTCGATCACCCATCCCCCCGGCCCATGATTCGCCTCCTCGTCGCTGCCCTCGCCGTCGCATCGTTCCAGGGCGCCGCGCTCGCCCAACGCACCCAGAAGCCGCCACTGCACGGGCAGGATTGGATGGCCGTCACCGGCAAGCCGCTGGGCGCCACGGCCGGCGCGCAGATCTACATGAAGGGCGGCAACGCGGTCGATGCGGCCTGCGCCATGATCGCCGCCACCGCGACGATGTGGGACACGTTGCACTGGGGCGGCGAGACGCAGGCCCTCATCTACAACCCGCACACGAAGAAGGTCATCGGCATCAACGCGCTCGGTGTCGCGCCCACCGGCGCCACGCCGGAGTTCTTCAAGTCGAAGGGGATGTCGTACCCGCCGGCCTACGGCCCGCTCGCCGCGGTCACCCCCGGCACGCCCGGCGGCATTCTCGTGATGCTCGCCGAGTACGGCAAGCTCTCGCTCGCCGACGTCCTCGAGCCCTCGATCCGCCTGGCCGACGGCTTTCCCATCGAGGCGCAGCTCGCCAACTACATCGGCCGGCAGAAGAAGGAGCTGGTGAAGTGGCGCGACTCGCGCCGCGTGATGCTGCCCAACCCGGGCGAGACCCAGCCCGAGCCCGGCCAGGTCTTCCGCCAGCCCGACCTCGCGGCGACGCTGCGCAAGATGGTCGAGGCCGAGCGCGCGGCGCTCGCGGCCGGCAAGGGCCGCAAGGAAGCGATCATGGCCGCGTACGAGCGCTTCTACCGCGGCGACATCGCGAAAGAGCTCGCCGCCGCGGTGCGTGCCGAGGGTGGGCTCTTCACCGAGGCCGACCTCGCCAACTGGAAGGTCAAGGTCGAGGAGCCGCTCTCGACCAGCTATCGCGGCGTGCAGGTCTACAAGCTGCAGCAGTGGCAGCAGGGCCCGGTGATGCTGCAGGCGCTCAACATCCTCGAGAATTTCGACCTCAAGTCGATGGGATACAACAGCGCGCGCTACATCCACACCGTCTACCAGTCGATGAACCTCGCCTTTGCCGATCGCGACTTCTACTACGGCGATCCCGCATTCCCGCCCGCCTCGCCGATGGCGGGGCTGCTTTCGAAGGAGTACGCGAAGGAGCGCGCGAAGCTGGTGAAGAATGACCGCAACGACCCCGCCATCGCTCCAGGGGATCCCTACCCGTTCCAGAACGCGACCAACCCGCACGCCGAGATCCTCAAGCGCTGGCACCAGCGCAAGAACGCGCCGCAGCAGGGCGGGACGCCGATGGCGAGCCTGGACCGGGAGAGCGATCCGTTCTTCGCCGGGACGACGTCGGTCAACACCGCGGACAAGGAAGGCTGGGTCGTCTCGGTCACCCCGAGCGGCGGCTGGGTGCCGGCGGTGATCGCGGGCAACACGGGGATCGGCCTCTCGCAGCGCATGCAGAGCTTCGTGCTCGACGGCTCCGAGAATCCCTTCAACGTCGTGACGCCCGGCAAGCGCCCGCGCGTCACGCTCACGCCCACGCTGGCCTTCCGCGACGGCAAGCCCTGGATGGCCTTCTCGGTGCAGGGCGGCGACGGCCAGGACCAGGACCTGCTGCAGTTCTTCCTGAACGTGGTCGAGTTCGGCATGACGCCGCAGGAGGCGGTGGAGGCGCCGGGCTTCTACAGCTTCCAGATGCGCGCCTCGTTCGACAACCACGCCACCGAGCCCGGCCGCATCCAGCTGAACGAGACGACACCGGCGTGGATCCGCAAGGAGCTGCGCGACATGGGCTACAGCGCGCGCTTCGTCGAGCGCAGCACCGGTCCCATCACCGCCGTGCTGATCGACCGCAAGCACGGCACGTTCTGGGGCGCCGCCGGCAACCACGGCGAGGACTACGGCATTGGCTGGTAGGGGTCAGACTCCAATTAGGTTAATCGCCCAGTTTGCTTCCTGCAAATTGCTCGATTAACTTAATTGGAGTCTGACCCCATTTATTCTGCGGAGCACCGCCATGCCCACCATTGAAATCCGCCCTGACGGGCCCTACGCGGTCACCGGCGTCGAGACGTTCAGGAACGGCGACGGCAAGCCCATCGTGCATGCGGAGCAGGTGATGAAGCTGTGCCGCTGCGGGGGTTCGCAGAACAAGCCGTTCTGCGACGGCACGCACAAGCGCAACGGATTCACGGGCGCGCGCGTCGCCGACGGGTCGGCCGACAAGCTGAAGAGCTACACGGGGCCGGGAATCACGATCCACGACAACCGCTCGGTGTGCATGCACGCCGCGCGCTGCACGGGGGGGCTGCCCGAAGTATTCAAGTACGGCGAGCGCCCGTGGATCGATCCGGCCGGCGCGATCCCGCAGAAGATCGTCGAGACCGTGCGCCGTTGTCCCTCGGGCGCGCTCTCGTACACGCTCGAAGGCACGGAGCCCAAGCCCGAATCGTGGCCGCCGTCGATCGACGTCGTGAAGGATGGCCCGTACGAGGTGCTGGGCGTGGAGTTGATTGGCGTGGAGTTCGCCAAGGGCGTGCCGCGCGAGCGCTACGCGCTCTGCCGCTGCGGCGCGTCGAAGAACAAGCCCTTCTGCGACGCCTCCCACGTGGCCATCGGGTTCAAGGATCCAGGCTCCCTGTAACCGTTTGTTCCCGCGGGTGACCGGGCCTCGGCACCGCTCCTATAATCGGCGCGCCATGAGAGTTCGCCTGCTCGCGGTCCTGGCCTTCGTCCTCGCCGCCTGCGGCGGAGGAGGAGGGGGCTCGGACAGCCCACCCCCGCCGCCTCCGGCGCAGGCGAGCTTCACCGATTCGCAGGTCTACTCGAGCGCGCCCGCCGCCTCGCTCTCGGCCCCGAACGAGATCACCGCCGTCACGCAGCATCGCCTCACCCTGGACGGCCGCGCGCTCGACTACACCGCCACCGCCGGGCACCTGACCGCGCGCGACCTGGGGACCGGTGCGGCGCGCGCATCGTTCTTCTACGTGGCTTACACGTTGAACGCCGCGGCGCCGGCCACGCGCCCGGTGACGTTCTTCTATAACGGCGGCCCGGGCTCGGCCACCGTGTGGCTGCACATCGGGTCCTTCGGGCCGCGGCGGCTCGCGACCGCCGTGCCGGCCACGAACCAGCCCACGCCGTTCGCGATGGTGGAAAACACCGAGAGCCTGCTCGACCTCACCGACCTCGTCTTTGTCGACGCGGTGGGCAGCGGCTACTCGCAGGCGGTCGCGCCGAACGCCAACAACGCCTTCTGGGGCGTCGACGACGACGCGACGGTCTTCCGCGACTTCGTCATGACCTACGTGGCGCGCAACAACCGCGGCGAGTCCCCCAGGTTCCTCTACGGCGAGTCGTACGGCGGCCCCCGCACGGCGGTGCTCGCGGACCTGCTGGAGGCGGCGGGCTCGCGCCTGCACGGCGTGGTGCTGCAGTCGCCCGCGATGAACTACAACAGCAACTGCGACATCGGTTCGACACCCACCATTCCCTGCACCGGCTTCATCCCGAGCTATGGGGCGAGCGGCGCGTGGTTCAACCGCTCCAATCCCAGCCCGCCGGCGGCGCAGATCGATGCGTTCATGGGCGAGGCGCGTTCGCTCGCGCTGAACCGCTACGAGCCGGCGGTGCGGGCGAACCTGACCAACATCACGCAGCCCGACGCGGTGCTGGTGAACGACCTGGTAAGCGTCACCGGCCTCGTCGAGACCCACTGGCGCTCGCGCCTGAACATCGGTCCCGGCTACTACCGCGTGAACCTGATTCCGGGCACGCTGCTCGGCCGCTACGACACGCGCATCACGGCGCCCGGCGGCAACGCCGACTCCGATCCGTCGAGCAACCTGATCGGCAGCTCGTTCGCCACCCGCCTGCCGGAATACCTCGCCAGCCTGGGTTACACCAATCCCTCGACCTACACGCTGCTCAGCAACGCGATCCAGACCTGGCGCTGGCGGCACGAGGGCAACGCGGTGCCCGATACCATTCCCGACCTGGCCGCGGCGATCGCGCAGAACCCGCGCCTCAAGGTGCTCGCCGTGAACGGCTATCACGACGTGGCGACGCCGTTCTTCACCACCGAGGTCGACCTGGCGCGCCTGGGAGCCAATCCGAACGTCACGGTGCGCAACTACATGGGCGGGCACATGACCTACCTCGACGATGCCTCGCGCGTGCGCATGAAGGCCGACCTCGCTGCCTGGTACCGGAGCGCCCTTGGCAACTGACCGCCGGCACTTCCTGCGCCTGCTGGTCGCGACATCGCTGCTCGCGTTGCCGCCTGGCGCCGGCGCGCAGAACAAGGCCGCCTACGAAGTGCCGATGCTCGACCCGTGGGTGGCGCCGGGTACGCTCGAGAAAGCCGTCATCGCGCCTCCCACGGATGGGGAAGCGCTGCGCCAGCAGGTGCGCGCAAAGCTGAAGCGCCGCTTCGACGCGGCCGCGGGGCCCGACGGCACCCTCACGGCCGCGCAGGCCCGCTCAGCCGGTCTGGGCGCGATTGCGGATCGCTTCGATGCGATCGACCGCGCCGGGCGAGGCGTGGTCCGATTCGAGGACTACGAGCGCTTTCTCGAACTTCGCCGCTAGGTAGATCGCGGCCCATCCCCGGCCGCCTGCAGCCGTGTGAGCAGGCCGACCGACACGAAGCACACCACGATCAGCAGAAGAGTCGTCTCGTCCATTTGCATTCCTCACGGTAGGGATCGCTTTCCGGTGGTTGGGGATGTTGTTGCCTGGGCACGACGTTTTCATGACGCGCGAGGGCGTCGTCCGCGGCGGCGTACTTTCCGCAGCCGGCGGCGAGGAGGAGGAGCAGCAATGCGAGGGACCCTCTTGTCATATAGCCCCACGCTACTGCTGAACTAGGGCAATATCCGTCCTATATCTCCAATAAAGTCGGGGTCATGCCCAAACCGACCACGCGCGTCCTCGCCGTCCTCGAGCTGCTCCAGTCCCAGGGGCTGGTGAGCGGCGCCGAGCTGGCACGCCGCATCGAGGTGGACGCCCGCACGCTGCGCCGCTACATCAGCGCGCTGGAGGAGATGGGTATCCCGATCACCACCGAGCAGGGGCGCTACGGCGGCTACCGGCTGGTGCCCGGGTACAAGTTGCCGCCGATGATGTTCAGCGAGGAGGAGGCGCAGGCGCTCTCGCTGGGACTGATCGCCGCGAAGGGCCTGGGCCTCGCGGACGCGGCCCCGGCGATCGAGAGCGTGCAGGCCAAGCTCGACCGCGTGTTGCCGAGCGCCCCGCGCAAGACCATCGCGGCGCTGCGTGAGAGTGTCGCGCTGCAGATGGGGAACGCGCGCACGAATGCCGATGCGAGGCTCCTGCGGGTGCTCTCGGAGTCGGCCGGTACGCGGCGCACCGCCACGTTGCGCTATCGCGCTGCCGACGGCGCGCTCACCTCGCGCGACTTCGACGTCTACGGCAACGTCTTCCGCTCGGGCCGGTGGTACGTGGTGGGCCACTGCCACCTGCGCCAGGGGCTGCGCACGCTGCGCCTCGACCGCGTGGCGCACGCGGAGCTGCGTGAGGAGCCGTTCACGCGACCCGACGGCTTCGACCCGGTCGAGTACCTGAACCGCGCGCTTGCGAGCGTCCCGCGCGGCGTGGCCACGGAGCTATTCCTATATACGGACCTCGAGGGCGCGCGCCGCGAGCTTTTCAACGGGTTGGGGGTTCCGGAGTCCGCCGAGGGCGGCGTGCTGCTGCGTGGCTACTGCGACGAGCTCGACTGGTATGCGCGCGAGCTCATGCGCCTGCCGTTCGCGTTCGAAGTGCGCGCGCCCGTCGAGCTGCGCGCGACGGTGGGGCGGCTCGCCCGGGCACTCGCCGAGCGCTTCGCCTAGCCGGCGCGTTACCGCTCACCGATGAAGATCGCGCGTCGCCGCATTACTGCACCGTGACCTGGGAGACTTCGGCTCGCCCCCGGGCGGCCTTCTGAAGCTCCTCGAAGTCGTCCTCCGCGAGCTTCTCGAAGGAGGCCAGGGACGCTCGCCGTGCCTCGGCGATCGCGGCTTCCGCTTCGGATCGGGCGCCGGCGCAGCCCCCTGGGTGCGTGCCGCTGGCTGTGCTTGCCCGCTCTCCCGCGAGATTCCGGCTCATCCCGGCGACCGGGATCGGTTCGCCCAGCCGGGTGACGAGCGAGACCTTGCGCTCCACGCTCGTATCGACGGACCAGGCGCACCGGCGGTTCTCGACCGCGCCCTGGTACGGGACGAACGCACCGCCTTGCTCGCGGGAGCTGGCGGCAACGTCGAGGATCCACTTGACGGCATAGCGTTCGGTCGTGCTGTCCGTGTAGCGCACGACGAAGGCCCGCTCCCGGGTGGTCACGACCTCGGCCGCGGTGGCGAAGGGTGCGAGAACCGACAATGCTGCGGCAACGCTGATGAGGTGCTTCACGGGTGCTCCTTTTCGCTGGCAAGTTTGCGGAAGTGGGCCTCCATGCGCCCGGCATCCGGTTCGAGGCCGGTGAACAGCTTGAACGCGCCCAGGGCCTGGCCGACGTTCATGTGGCCCCCGTCGACGACGATGCAGCCCCGGGCACGCGCGGCCTTCACGAGCGGGGTCTCGAGCGGCCGGTAGACGACTTCGGACACCCACATTCCCGGAGCGAGGAGCGACTCGGGCAGCGGCATGCCCGGGTTGCCTGCCATGCCGGTGGGTGTGGCGTGAATGAGGCCGGTCGCGCCGCTCAGCGCGGTCGCGAGCTCGCCCGCGTGCGCGCGGTTTCCGGGGGTGTGCTCGTTCAGGCGTGCGGCGAGCGCCTGGGCTCGCGCGGGGGCGCGGTCGACGACAACGACCTCGCGAGCCCCGAGCTCCAGGACCGCGTGTGCGCACGCGGCGCCTGCGCCGCCCGCGCCGAGCAGCGCAACCCGGCCGAGTTTCGCGCCCGGCAGCGAGCGCGCGAAGCCCCAGCTCCATCCGGTGGCGTCGGTGTTGTATCCGACCAGGCGATCGCCATCGCGCACGACCGTGTTCACCGCGCCAATCGCGGCGGCTTCATGCGAGAGGCCGTCCAGCAGCTGCAAGATCGCCTGCTTGAAAGGATGGGTCACGTTCACGCCGCGGAAGCCGAAGACGCGCAGCGCCGCGACGAGGTCGGGCAACGAGGGCACGGGCCCGCGCGCGCCCTCCAGGTCGATCAGCTGGTAGTGGACCCTGAGCCCATGGTGCCGAGCTTCCTCCTCGTGCAGCGCGGGGGCGAGGGAGCGCCCGATGCCGGCGCCGATCAGGCCGAGCAGCACCCTCAACCCTTGTAACCCAGCAGCCGTGGCACCACGAGGGTGAACCAGGGAACATAGGTGATGACGAGCAGCGTGATGGTCATGGAGATGTGGAACGGCACCATCTCCCTGACGATCTCCCGCAGCGGCACGCCGGTGATCTTGACCATCATGAGCAGGAGCAGTCCATAAGGCGGGGAGCATAGCCCGATCATCACGTTCACCACCACCACCACGCCGAAATGGACCGGGTCGACGCCGAGGGCGAGCGCCGTGGGCATCAGCACCGGCACGAAGATGAGCAGGATCGTCGTCCCCTCGAGCACGCATCCCAGGAGCAGGAGCAGCACGTTGGCGAGCAGCAGGAACATGAAGGGCGTGAGCTCCGCGGCCTTCAGCGTCGCGGCGAGCGCCTTGGGGATGTTCTCGACCGTGATGACGTAGTTGAACACCATCGCGCCTGCGATGAGCATGCCGATGGAGGCGGTCACCCGGGCGCTGCTGAGCAACGCGTTGTAGGCGTCCCGCAGGCTCATGGTCCGGTACAGGAATGCGGACACTGCGAGCGAGTACATGGCCGCGGCCGCGGCGGCCTCGGTGGGCGTGGTCGCCCCGCTATACAGGCACACGAGCAGGATGACCGGCATCAGCAGCGCCGGAAACGTCTCCAGGGTGATGCGCGGGAGCTCCCGCAGCGGAATGGGCGGCTCGACCGGGAAGTTGCGCCGCTTCGCGACCATCGCGATGAGCGCCATTTGCGCGACGCCGATCATGAGGCCGGGGATGATGCCCGCCAGGAGCAGGTAGCCGATCGACGTGTCGGAGATGAGCGCGAAGACCACCAGCGGGATCGAGGGCGGGATCACCGGCCCCAGTACCGCGGAGGCCGCCGTGAGCGCGGCCGCGAATGCGGGCGGGTAACGCCCGTCGCGGGTCATCATCGTCTGCATGATCTTCCCGGAGCTCGCGGCGTCGGCCAGGGCCGAGCCCGACATCGCTGTGAAGACCACGCTCTGCAGGACGTTCACATGCGCCATGCCGCCGCGGAAGCGCCCGACGAGGGCGTTGCAGAAGGTGAGCAGCCTCTCCATGATCGAGCCGCTGTTCATGAACTCGGCGGCGAGGATGAAGAGCGGGATCGCGAGCAGCAGGAAGCTCGAGTACATCCCGTTCAGGAGCTGCTCGGCGGCGGTGCCGACGTCGAGGCCCGCTACCAGGAGGTAGAGCACCGAGCCGCCGATCATCGCGTGGCCAACCGGCAGCCCGAGCATGCTCAGCGTGAGGATCGACATCACGGCGATCATGAAGGCGTTGGAGACGTTCACAGCGCGGAAGTGGCCTTGGATGGATCGGCTTCCCCCGGCCCCTTGCCGCGCGCGAAACCCCACAGCAGCCACAGGTAGCGCGCGATCACGGCGGCGACGAAGAAGAGGTAGATGGAGTACAGCCAGTCCATGCGGATCTTCAGGTACGAGGACTTCTCGACCTTCATGAAGGTCACGTAGCTCCACGCCCCGGGTAGCGAGAGCGCGTAAAGCACGACGATCGCAAGGGACACGAGGACCGCCATCACAAGGCGCGCCCGGCGCCCGGCGATCGAGGTGAGGAGGTCGATGCGGATCTCCTCGTCCTCCTTCACCACGAAGGCCGCGCCCCACAGCACCATCCAGAGCCACGTCACCACCGTGAGCTCGGTGGTCCAGCCGGTGGGATAGTTGAAGACGTAGCGGAAGACGATCTGGACCATGAAGGCGGCGAACATGACGCCCAGGAGCGCGGCGAGGACGTTCTCCGCGCGACGCTGCAGCCAGCTTGCCGCCTTCCCGAGGGGACGATTCATCTCCTCAGGTTACTTGAGGGCGCTGATCCTTTCGAGCATTCCGCGCGGCCACTCCTTCGCCTCGTCCGAGGCGAGGTATACCTTCTGCGCATGCGCGCGGAAGGCGTTCACGTCGGGCGCGTAGACCTCCAGCCCCTGCTTGCGGAATCCATCGGCGAGCTCCGCCTCGCGCTTGAGGTGCTCGGCCGCGCTCCACGCGATGGCCTTGTCCGCCGCGGCCTGGAAGGACTTCTGCTTCGCCGCTCCCATCGCGTTCCACGCCTTGAGGTTGACGCTGAGCAGGTCGTAGCCGACGAGATGGGAGGTAAGGACGATCTGCGACATCACCTCGAAGAACTTCATGTTCTGCACGTTGGGCAGCGGGTTGTCCTGCCCGTCGACGGCGCCGGTCTGCAGGCCCGTATACGTCTCGGCATAGGCCATGGGAGTGGGGTTGGCGCCGAGGGAGCGGCCGAGAAGCTGCCAGGCGTCCCCGGGAGGCATGCGCAGCTTGACGCCGGCGAGGTCCGCGGGCGTGGTGATCTTCTTCTTCGGCTTGAGCCCCACCTGGCGCGTGCCGAAGAAGGTCGGGCCCAGGATCCGGATCTTGACCTGCTCCTCGGCCTGCTTCTTGTACTGCGCGCCCAGGTCGCTCGACCAGAACGCGTTGAGGTGGTTCGCGTCGCGGAAGAGGTAGGCGGAGGTGAGGATGGACCATGCAGGGATCTGCTTGGAGATGTCCTGCGGGGAGATATTGCCCAGCTCGAGGTTGTCGCGCTGCAGCGCGACCAACTCGGTGCCCTGCTTGAAGAGCGAGCCGTTGAAGAACGGTTCGATGGTGCAGTCGGCCGCGACCTCCTGGGCAAGCATCCGCACCATGTCCGCGCGGATGTCCTTGTCGGAGAAGACTGCGGCGAGGCGCAGCGTGGGCTTGCCCTGCGCGAGTGCGGGCAGCGCGCCGGCCGCGGCGAGGGCGGCGCCGGCCTTCAAGGCGGCGCGGCGGGTGATGGTGTCCATGGTTCTCCTCCTGGGTCTTATGGTTTCGGTTTCAACAGGTAGCGCAGCACGATGTCGGTCACCACGGCGCAGCGCCCCGCGACGTCGCCCTTCGCGCCCATGTCGTGCTGGAAGATGTTCGAGAAGGTGTGCTGGTGGCTCACGTTGAAGTTGCCCAGGGCCGCGATCGCCATGTGGACGTCCACGGGGTCGACCCCGGTGCGGAAGCTGCCCTCGGCATGGCCGCGCGAGATCACCCTCTCCAGCAGCGAGACGATGGGCCGGTTCAACGTGCGCATCGCCTTCGATTTCTTCAGGTGCCGGCCCTTCTCCTGGTTCTCGGCGATGACCAGGCGCACGAAGCCCTCGTGCTCGATGTAGTAGTGGAAGGTGAACTCCACGATGCGCCTCATCGCCTCGACCGGGGGCAGGTGGTCGAGGTCGAGCTCGGCCTCGGCCTGGCGGATCTCGGCATACACGTGCTCCAGCACCGCGAGGTAGAGCTTCTCCTTGGCGCCGAAGTAGTAGTTGATCATCGCCCGCGTGGTCTGCGTGCGCGCGGCGATGGCGTCCATGCTGGCGCCGTTGAAGCCGCGGGAGGCGAACTCCCCGAGGGCGGCCTGGACGATGCGCGCGCGGTTGGCTTCCGGCGCCTTGGGCTTGCGCATGGCTGCGGTGCGGCCCGGCACGCGGTTCTCGGGCATGGAGCTCCCTCTGGAATTAACGTAGCCGCCAGTATAACTTGACAGACCCGTTAATTCAGCGCATTTTTCGGCCACGGTCGGCATGCGTCGGACTTTATCGGCGCGGACGAAGCGCCGGCAAGGCGCGGACCGGCAAGTTGTGCGCTACGCGCACCGTTTTCACGGCACTCTGGAGGAGGCGCGGACAGATGGCCAAGCAGGCGGCAGCCGCCGCGGAGTATTCGCCCGCGGCCACCGAAGGCATGGGGCCGGTTCCGGCCGGCAATCCCGCGGGCATCGAGGGCATCGAGTTCATCGAGTTCGCGACACCGCGCCCGCAGGCCCTCGGCCAGGTGCTGGAGCTCATGGGGTTCCATCCCGTCGCTCGCCACCGCTCGCGCGAGGTCGTCCTTTACCGGCAGGGCGACATGAACCTGGTCGTCAATGCCCATCTTGCTGCCGGAACGGCGGACGGCACCGACGAGGCGCCCTCGATTGCGGCCGTGGCCTTCCGTTTCCGCGACGCCGCGCGGGCCTACAAGCGTGCCCTCGACCGAGGCGCGTGGGCGGTGCCCACGCAGGTCGAGGTGATGGAGCTCAACATCCCGGCGATCCACGGCGTGGGCGGAAGCCGCCTTTACTTCGTCGACCGCCACCGTGAGTTCTCGATCTACAGCGTGGACTTCGTTCCGATACCGGGGGCCGATCCGCGGCCCGCGGCCGTGGCCGGGCTGCATTGGTTCGGGCTCGTGCAATACGTGGGTCAGGGCCGGATCGAGGACTGGAGCGAGTTCTATCGCGAGCTCTTCGGTTTCGAGGCGCTGCCCGATGAGCGGCGGTTCGGCATCCTGCCGAAGGGGCACGTCCTGCAGAGCCCCTGCGGCTCGATCCACCTGCAGCTGATAGCGCCCGAGCCCGACGCGCTGGTTCCGCATGGAGCCGAGCGCCTGCAGCGCATCGGCCTCGGCGCGCCGGACATTCGCGCCGCCGTGCAGGCGCTGCGCGAGCGTGGCGTGGAGTTCTACGTCTCGGAGCACCTGCGCGTCGAGGACAAGGGCGCGCTCACCCGGGCGTGGCTCGGCAGCCTGATGTTCGAACTGGTGCGGGATGGCGCGGAACACCCGGCCGCATGAGCGCGCGCAGCGGCCACTGGAACGATTTCGGCATGGACACCATCTCGCTCGCCGGCTCGCTGGAGACGAAGATGCGTGCCATTCGCGACGCCGGCTTCGAGCAGGTGATGTTGTCCGCGGCCGACCTGTCGGGCCACCCGGGCGGCGTGGGCGCGGCGCTCGCCTGCGTGAAATCCAGTGGACTACGCGTGATGGGATTCCAGCTGCTGCGCGACTTCGAGGGCCTCGGGGGCGCGCTGCACGCGTACAAGGTGGACGTGGCGAAGTCGCTGATCGAGATGTGCGCCGAGGTGGGGGCGCCGATTCTGGTCGCGAGCTCGTCCGCGCTGGCGCATTCCACGACGGACCGCGACCACATCGTGGCCGACCTTCGCAAGCTCGCGATGCTGGCGATCCCGTCCGGCGTGAAGGTGGCCTACTCGGCCGCGTCCTGGGGGCGCGCGGTCGCCGATTTCCCGTCGGCGATCGACATCGTGGCGCGCGCCACGATGCCCAACCTGGGCATCGCCATCGACTCGTTCCATGCGCTCGCCTCGATGGCCCACCTCGAGGAGCTCGATTTCACGCTGCCCAGCGAGATACTGCTGGTGCAGCTGTCGGACTTCATGACGGCGCAGCTACCCTCGAACGAGGAGCGGATGTCGACGGCATCCCATCTGCGCGTCTTTCCGGGCGAGGGCCTGCACAGCGAGCGCGTCGCGGAACTGGTCCGCCGGCTGGGCGCGCTGGGATATCGCGGCAACTACAGCTTCCAGGTCTACAACGACGACTACCTGCAGATGGATCCGGCACGGGTCACGCAACGCGCGCGCCGCTGCGCCATCTGGCTGGGCGAGGAGGTCTTGCGAAGGTCGGTGCCGCTGCCATGGGCTGTCGGTCTCAGGCGAGGGCAGGGTTAGGTGTCGTACGACAACGCACAGGCAAGACTCGAGGATGGGGCGCTGCCATTCCGCGCCCTGGGTGGCGTGGGCTCCGCGGACCGGGTGCTCGACGAGGTCGCCGACCGGGGCGACCGCGACTTCGTGGAGTCGCTGGCGCGCGGGCTTGCGGTCATCCAGGCCTTCACCAACCAGCAGCACCAGCTGTCCATCGCGAAGATCAGCCAGAAGACCGGCATCGCGCGTGCGGCGGTCCGCCGCTACCTGCACACGCTCGCGCGCCTGGGCTACGTCATGACGCGCGACGGCCATCGCTTCTCCCTGTTGCCGAAGATCGTGACGCTGGGGCAGGCGTACCTCTCGGCCTGCGCGCTGCCGGAGCTGGCGCAGGGCCCGCTGGACGCCCTGGGGGCGGAGGTTGGCGAGGCGTGCTCGCTCGGTCTCCTGGACGAGGTCGACATGATCTACGTCGCCCGCGCCAGCTCTTCCGCGGTGATGTCGCCGCGGTTCAACGTGGGCGGTCGCATGCCCGCGCACTGCACCTCCGTCGGGCTGGTCCTGCTGGCGGAGCTGGAGCCGCCGGAGCTCGAGGAGCGGATGAAGTCGATGAGGTTGCTCGCCTACACCGAGCGCACCCTCACGGCCGCGGCGCTGCGCGAATGCCTCGTGCACGTGCGCGCCGAAGGCTTCGCCATCGCGGACCAGCAGCTCGTGTCCGGTATCCGCAGCATCGCCGTGCCCGTACGCGACCGCCTGGGCGAAGCGGTCGCCGGAATCAACGTGATCGTTCCCATCCAGCGCGCGAGCATCGCCCAGATGCGCGAGCGCTACCTCAAGCCGCTGGCGCAAGCCGCCCGCACGATCGGCTCCCTGCTTCCGTAGGCAGGTAGCCCGCCTCGCGGGCGCGAAAGCGTTCGCAGAGCGCACAACTTGGCGCTCGTCGTATTGCCCCGCGCCTCGCGCGAATCCTACAGTCGTCCCGACTCGAGCGACGGCGCCTGTACATGAACCGCAGCGAAGAAGAACAGTGATACGCGGCACCACGCGACTGGTCGCGCACCTCGGGCATCCGATCGAGGCCGTGAAGGCGCCGATGATCTACAACCCGTTCTTCGAGCAGCGCGGGATCGACGTCGCGGTGATACCGATGGGCGTGATGGCCGATGCGTACGGCTCGGTCCTGCCGGCGCTGTTCCGGCTCACCAACATCGTCGGCGCGCTGGTCACGATGCCGCACAAGAAGAGCACCGTGCCGCTGCTGGATTCCGCGAGCGAGGCCGTGCGCATCGCCGGCTCCTGCAACGCGGTGCTGCGCCGCCCGGACGGCTCCCTGCTCGGCGACATGTTCGACGGCGCCGGCTTCGTGCGTGGCCTGCTCCGCAAGGAGTTCGAGTGCCGCGGCGCCTCCTGCCTCATCGTCGGCTGCGGTGGAGTGGGCTCGGCGATCGCGGCGGCGCTCGCAAACGCGGGTGTCGCCTCGATCGCGCTCCACGACGAAAGGCCCGAGGCGTCCGCGGACCTGATGGAGCGCCTTCGCGCGCATCACGCGAACCTCGCCGTGAGCGTCGCGGCGCCGCGCGCGGAGGGCTACGACCTCGCGGTGAACGCCACCCCGATGGGGATGCGGGCGGACGACTCGGTGCCGATGGACCTCGAGGGCGTCACTGCCTCGACGTTCGTCGGCGAGGTGGTGATGCAGCAGGAGTTCACGCCCCTGTTGCGGATCGCGCGCAGCAAGGGCTGTCCGATCCAGGTGGGCATCGACATGTTGTACGAGCAGATCCCCTTGTACCTCGACTTCTTCGGACTCGGCCGCGCGGAGCCCCAGGAGCTGCGTGCCCTCGCACGCCTCGGCTAGCGTGCCTCGCACATTTCCAACGCGCACTCACAACACAAGGAGGAGAAAATGAAGCGGAAACAGGAATCAGCGGCGGTGGGCGGATGCGTCCGGCGGGCCAGCCTCGCGATGGGCCTCGTGGCCGGGCTGGGGGCGGTGGATTGCGCGGCGCAGCACGTCCCGATCGTGGTCTATGGGCGCCTGCATCTCTCGGTCGAGCGGCTCCAGGCGGGCGGGCCCGCCGCGGTGGAGCGCACGGAGTACAAGAACAACACGTCGCGCTTCGGCTTCCGCGGCAGCTACGACGCCGGCAACGATTTCTACGCCTTCTACCAGCTCGAATCGGGTGCCGCCGCCGATGGCGACGGCCTGGGCACCGGATCCAATACCAACGGCGGACGCGAGACGTTTGTCGGCTTCGGCAACACCAAGGCGGGCTCGATCAAGGTCGGCAACTTCTATCACCCGTACGACGACCTGCACTACGTCTCGGGCAATTACTGGCAGCTCTTCACCGGCACGTCCAACGACGCGACCCTGTGGGCCAACGGGTCCAACGCAGCCACGGGCGGTTTCGACCAGCGCCTGGCCAACGGTGCGTCGTACTACACGCCGAACTGGAACGGGTTCCAGGGGAAGATCTGGTACTCGCTCACCCAGGGCCCCGGCGGTGAAGAGGCGCTGGGCAAGCAAGGCTCCAAGGTCCTGTCGATGAGCCTCACGTACGACAAGGCCGGCAGGCGGCTCGCCTGGGGCTACTACGGCATCGAAGACGCGAAGGCGCTTTCCGCCAACTTCTACGACAAGGGATCCTCGCACTTCATCACCGGCGGCATCACGTTCGGGGGCCTCTACCTCGCGGGGCTGTATGAATTCGACAAGCTCGAGGGCATCAACAACACCGGCGCCGACCGCGATCGCAAGTACTTCCACGTGCTCGCCAAGTACACGATGGGCAAGCATGCGGTCGGGGCGTGGTTCGGCAAGGCGGACGACTGGAAAGGCGCCGCCGGCATCACCAACAGCGGCGCGAAGATGTACACGGTCGGCTATTCCTACCAGGTGCACCCGAGCGCGGGCGTGTACGCGCTGTACACGAAGCTCGAGAACGATGCCGCTGGAGCCTACATCCTCGGCGGGAGCCCGGCGCGAGGCGCCACCACCACCTCCGACTGGCTGCCGGCGCGGGCCGACCAGCCGGCCTTCGTCCTGGGAGGGTTCGTGAACTTCCAGTGGCCTAACTGACTCACCGGGTGCAGGGAAGAGGCCTTGGAGCCGCGGTTCTCCCAGCGCGGCTCCCTTTCTCCCGATGGCCTACACCGTTGACTTGCGCGTGCGCGCGGATCTGCTAGGGATCGCGCGTGTGTTTCGCCTGCTCAGGCGCCATGCGGTACGGGCGCCCCAGGTCGCGTTCGAGCACGGCACCGACGGTGGCGTCGCCCGGCTTTGCGGCACGCTCGCGAATTCACGCCGCGCACCGGCGCTCGCCAAGGCGCTGGCGAGCACTCCGGCCGTGACGCACGCCGCCATCCTGGACGAGACCCGCGTGCTGGCGGAGATCTGCCGGTGAGGTGGCTCTTCGCGCCGGGCGCGCGCGTGATGCTGCGCCTGTCCAACCAACAGAAGCTGCCGCTCATCTCTGCGTTGTTCCTCCTTCCGCTGGTTCTTCTCTACTGGGAAACGGGGGAGCACGCCTCTACGGCCCTGCGGCTCTGTATCGGCTGGGGCGTGGCACTCGCGCTGTACTCCATGGGTTCGTTCTACCTCCAGGCCGACATGGGTTGGCGCATCCTCATCGCCGCGATGGAGCGCATCTCGCGTGGCGACCTCACCTCGCGCGTCGAGGCGAAGCTGGGCGGGCACTTCGGCGTCGTGATCCGGATGCTGGAGCAGATCAACGAGAGCCTCGGGGATATCGTGCGGCAGGTGAGGGCGGGCGCGCTGGCGGTCGCGGGCTCGGCACGCGACATTGCCGAGGCGAGTGGGGAGCTTTCGCGGCGCACCGACCGGCAGGCGTCCACGCTCGAGCAAACGGCCTCCGCAATGGAGGAGCTCGCCGCGACGGTACGGCACAACGCCGACAACTGTACCGTCGCGACGCAACAAGCACGGGAGGCGAGCGAAGTGGCCAGCAACGGCTCCCAGGTCGTGCACGGCGTGGTCGAGGCGATGGGCGCGATCGACGGCGGGTCCCGGCGCATCGCCGAGATCGTCGACGTGATCGAGGGGATTGCGTTCCAGACCAACATCCTGGCGCTCAACGCGGCCGTCGAGGCTGCGCGGGCCGGTGACCAGGGCCGGGGATTCGCGGTCGTCGCCGCAGAGGTTCGCGCCCTGGCGCAGCGCAGCGCGGAGGCGGCCAAGGAAGTCCGGCAGCTCATCGAGCGGTCCGTCGCGCAGGTCAAGGACGGCGGTCGCCGGGCCGAAAGCGCCGGGCGGGCGATCGACGACATCGTGGCCGGGGTACAGCGCGCCCACAACGCCGTGGGCGAGATCGCGGAAGCCTCGACCGAGCAGAGCGCGAGCCTGCAGGAGATCAACCGGGCCCTTGGGCAACTCGAGGACGTGACGCAGCAGAACGCGGCGATGGTGCAGGAGGCCGCTGCCCGGACCGCGGAGTTCCAGCAGGCGGCGGAACGGCTCATGAACGTCGTGTCGCGGTTCAAGGTGAAGGAGGCCGAACGTGCCGAGCCCGCCGGGCCGAAGCCTGCACGCGCCGTGCCGCCGCGCGCCCTCGTGCTGCCGTCGAAAGTGGGCGGCTAGCGCACACGTTGTCGGCTCCCGCGTTGACGCTGGCGCGAGCGTCTTCGTATCGTCGATGGCATGTCCGTCGCATCCGTGAAGCCTCTCGACGAGGAGCAGCGCAAGGAGCTCGACGCGGCCCTCGAACGGTCGCGCGAGGCGCTTGCCATCATCGAGTCCTACGACCAGGCTCGCGTCGATCGCCTCTGCCAGGCGGTGGCCTGGTCGGTGGCGAACAAGCGCACCTTCTCGCGCCTCGTCACGATGGGGATCGAGGAGAGCAGCCTCGGCGACGCCGTGAGCCGCATGGGCAAGCGCATGAAGATCCGTGGAGTGCTGCGGGACGCGCTGCGCCAGAAGAGCGTCGGGGTGATCGAACGCCAGCCCGAGAAGGGCATCGTGAAGTATGGCAAGCCTGCCGGCGTCGTCGCCTGCATCGTGCCGACCACCAACCCCGACCTCACGCCCGCGGGCAACGCGATCTATGCGATCAAGGCGCGCGACACGGTGATCTTCGCTCCGCACCCGCGTTCCAAGCGGACCTCGTTCGAGACGGTGCGGCTGATGCGCGAGGCCCTCGAGCGCGAGGGGGCCCCGCCCGACATCCTGCAGTGCCTGCAGCGCGTGAACATCGCGATGTCGCAGGCGCTCATGGCCCGTGCCGACCTCGTGATCGCCACGGGCGGCCAGGCGATGGTGAACGCGGCCTACAGCTCCGGCACTCCCGCCTACGGCGTAGGCGCCGGCAACTCGACCATGATCATCGACGAGACCGCCGACATCGCGGACGCCGCCCGCAATACGCTCCTGTCCAAGACGTCGGACTTCGGCTCCGGTTGCTCGGCCGACGGCAACCTGGTCATCGAGTCGTCCATCTTCGACGCCATGCTCGAGCGGCTCCAGGCCGAAGGCGGCTATCTCGCGAGCGAGTCCGAGAAGGCCGCGCTGCGAAAGGCGATGTGGGACGGCGAGGGGCACCGTCGATCTGACACCGTCGCCATCGCGCCGCAGCAGCTCGCCGCGGCCGCGGGGCTCTCCATCCCGGCGGACCGCAAGTTCATCGTCGTGCGCGGTGATGGCATCGGCCGCGAGCATCCCTTCTCCGGCGAGAAGCTCACCACCCTGCTGGCGGTCTATCGCTACAGCGGATTCGACCAGGCGCTCGCGATGATGCGCGCGATCTACGACGTCGGGGGCAAGGGCCACTCATGCGGCATCTACTCGTTCGACGAGGCCCACATCCACGCGCTCGCGCTCGCGGCACCCGTGTCGAGGATCATGGTGCGCCAGCCGCAGTCCAAGGCGAACGCGGGGGCCTTCAACAACGGGATGCCGATGACCTCCAGCCTTGGATGCGGGACCTGGGGCGGCAACGTCGTCTCGGAGAACGTGCACCTCAAGCACTACATGAACACGACCTGGGTGTCGGTGCCGATCCAGGAGGATCGCCCCTCGGACGAGGAGCTCTTCGGCCCCTTCTATGACGCGGCCCTCGAGGCCGAACCGGAGGGAAAGGCAGCGTGAAGGAGCTCATCGCCCGGCAGTTCGTGAGGTACCTCGAGGCGCGCGGCGTGGAGCACGTGTTCGGGCTGTGCGGCCACACCAACATCGCGGTGCTCGTCGAGCTCGAGAAGAGCCAGATCCGCTTCATCAACGTGCGCCACGAGCAGATCGCAGCGCACATGGCCGACGGGTACGCGCGTGTGAAGAGGAAGGCGTCGGTCCTCCTGTCGCACCTGGGTCCGGGGCTCACCAACGCGTGCACCGGGGTCGCCAACGCGGCGCTCGACTCGGTGCCGATGGTGGTGATCGCGGGCGACGTGCCGACGCACTATCACGGCAAGCATCCGCACCAGGAGGTGAACCTCCACGCGGACGCCTCGCAGCACGAGATCTACCGGCCGTTCTGCAAGCGCACCTGGCGGGTGGACCAGCCGCATCTCTTCCCGGAAATCGTCGAGAAGGCCTTCATGCTGGCCGAGAGCGGTCGACCCGGCACGGTGCTGGTGGACGTTCCGATGGACATCTTCTCGAAGGAAATCGACCGGCGGCTGTTCGATCGGCTCCGGGGGACCGCAAGGGCGTTTCGCAAGCCCTCGCTCGACGAGGACACGGCCACCGAGATCGTGAGGCAGCTCGCGAGCGCCAAGCGGCCCGTGATCTACGCCGGCGGCGGCGTGATGCTGGCAGACGCCACGAAGGAACTGCGGATGCTGGTGGACCACCTGCAGCTACCCGTGGCGCACACGTTGATGGGCAAGGGGGCGCTGCCGGACGATCACCCCTTCGTGCTCGGCATGACGGGGTTCTGGGGTACCCGCTTCATCAACGAACAGTGCCGCGGCGCTGACCTGATCCTCGGCCTCGGAACCCGCTTCTCGGAAGCCGACTGCAGCTCCTGGGAGGAGGCGTACACCTTCAGCATCCCGCCGACGAAGCTGATCCAGATCGACATCGATCCCGCCGAGATCGGGCGCAACTACCCGGTCGAGATCGGCGCGGTTTCGGACTTGAAGCAGGCGTTGCGTGCGCTGGTTCGCGCCGCGCAGCGGGAGTTGCCCGAGGGGATCCGGCGGCCGAAGCTGGAGGCGCAGATCGCCAAGGTGCGCGTCGATTTCATCGCGGGCAACCGCGCCCATGTCGAGAGCAATGCCTTTCCAATGCGGCCCGAGCGGATCCTCGCCGACGTGCGCGACTCGCTCCCTCGCAACGCATACATGACGACCGACGTGGGCTGGAACAAGAACGGCGTGGGCCAGCAGTTCCCGATCCTGGAGCCTGGCACGATCTTCACCCCGGGCGGCATGGCGACGATGGGTTTCGGCGCGCCCGCAGCCCTCGGCGCGAAGCTCGCGAATCCGTCGCGCACGGTGGTCGCGCTCGTGGGTGACGGGGGTTTCGGCCAGAACCCGGCGCTCCTCGCAACAGCCCATGAGCAGGACATCGCCGTCGTCTGGGTCGTGATGAACAACTTCGCCTACGGCACGATCGCGGGCCTGGAGAAGGCTCACTTCGGCACGACATTCGGCACGGTGTTCGAGAAGGGCGGCCGGCCCTGGTCTCCGGACTACGCGGCGATCGCGAAGGCCTACGGCGTCGACGGCGTGAAGGTCGAGTCGGCCGCCGGCTTCAGGCCCGCCCTCGAAAAGGCGATCGCGTCGCAGAGGCCGTGCGTGATCGACGTCGCGATGCAGAACGAGCCGGTGCCGACCGCGGGCCATTGGAACATCATGGACATCTACTCGCCCGGCAAGAAAGTGCACCACGCGAGCACCGCAGTCGAGGGAGAGTAACGCTGAGACACCGATACTCGCTCGCCCATCTCACGGTGCTGAGGGTGCCTCCGCCGGAGCTGGTCGAGATCGCGGGGCGCACCGGCTACGAGTACGCGAGC